>Ga0208694_1001173_pt1 | contig 33684 bp, 36 predicted proteins | sample AD_UKC078_MetaG_FD_184442 | JGI IMG/M metagenome (GOLD analysis project Ga0208694, IMG submission 184442) | Active sludge microbial communities of municipal wastewater-treating anaerobic digesters from USA - AD_UKC078_MetaG (SPAdes) (version 2) | ecosystem: Engineered > Bioreactor > Anaerobic >...
CGTTCCCGGGCCCCAGCCCAGGATCGAGGACGATAAATGAGATCCTTGCCCCCTTGCAGGGAGAAACGGCCCGTTTTTAAGGGGCGGGTTCCCTCCCGCGAGGGGTGCTGCCCGCAAGGGGTGCTGCCAGAGAATCCATGCACGCTGTTCTTTACGGTCTTCTTCCGGGCAGATGCGCACTCCAGATAGCCTGAAATGACGGTCCGGATTTCTTAGCGTCTGCCTGATTTCCTTTACCACATCCCTGGTCAGGAAGTATTCGTTCTTCCGGATCATCTCCGCAAGGCTCGAGAATGTCATGCAATCACCCCCCTATGTTCCCTGCCGCCAACGGCTTGAAAACACGAGCCCGGCAAACCTATAACGAGTGGATAATCATACCGAATCAGGAAGAAAATACCGCTTGCTTTCCCATAAAAATATGCTATGAATTCGTATTCTGAATTGCATCCTTATGTGGTTTTTCTTCATCCAATTCAAAAAAGGCGGCGCTCATGCAGCAGAGTCGAGACAAATCATCTGGGGAACTTCGGCTGGAGAAATCTCCTCCCGGGATCAGCGGGTTCGATGAGATCACCCGGGGCGGTCTGCCCAGGGGGCGCGCCTCGCTGGTGACCGGCGGCTCGGGCACGGGCGAATACGATCTCGAAGGGCTGTTCATCAGGCTCTCCCACGCGATCAACACCGTGGGGGCGAAACGCCTGGTCCTGGACACCATTCTTCAGAAGAGGAAAGAGATGGAGATCAGTCGGAAGGCGGAAACGTAGGAAGGGCCGCTTGGACGGCCCTTTGTCCCGAGTTTTCGTTCCGGCGGGCTGAGTGAAGCGGCAGATCGCTTGAGGGAGCAGAGGCATGGTCTTCATGGATGGAATGATAGCGGGGGAAAATCGCAGGGGATCGCATGAAGGAGGAAAATAACAGCGTAGTGTGGGAGCTGAGACTCTATGTCGCAGGACAGACGTCCAAATCTATCCAGGCATTCGCAAATCTCAAGAGGATCTGCAAGGAGTATATGGCCGGGGAATACCGCATCGAGGTGGTCGACCTCATGGAAAACCCGCAGCTCGCACAGGGAGACCAGATCCTGGCCCTGCCCACCCTGGTCCGCAAGCTTTTCCCTCCCATCAAGAAGATCATCGGGGACCTCTCCGACATGGACCAGGTCCTCAAAGGCATGAATATCACGCCAAAGAGCTAACAAGAAGTATGCATGGAGTTCATGGACAAAAGCATCATGCAGCGCAGAACAAGAATTATGGGTGAGAAAACCAGAAACGATCTGCTCAGGGAGATCGACGATCTGAAGTGGCGCCTCCATGAGGCCCGGGAAAACCTGGATGCCATCCGGCAGGGCGAGATCGATGCGATCGTGGTGTCGGCGCCCAGGGCGAGCAGGTCTTCACCCTGAAAGAGGCAGACCGGCCTCATCTCGGAGGACCGGAGCCGCACCGAAAATGCCGAGATCGTGTTCCGGCGCGCGGGAGGGGAAGAGACCCATACCCTGGTGTCCTTCTCTCCTCACAGTGCGAACGAGAGTTTGTTTTCCTGCTGTCTGGGCCGGCAGCAGGACATGTACTGGGACTGGAACCTGCAGCCGGTCAAGGACGCCGGCGGCGGGATGACCGACGAGGCGGTGGAGCGGGCGTTCGAGCCGTTTTTCTCGACCAAGGACACGAGCAGGAGCAGCGGCATGGGGCTTGCTGTCGTGCACGGAATAGTCAAAAGTCACGGAGGCGCCATCATAGTGGAAAGTAAAAAGGACAAAGGTTCCCGGTTTACCGTGTATATGCCGGTGGCCGACAAGAGTGAGGTGCGGATGCGGACATCCGATCGGGATGGACCAGGAAAATCAGGGGACAAAAAACAGCGCATTCTCCTGGTGGATGATGAGAGCCTTGTTCTCATGAGCGTGCAGCGGGCACTGGAGCGGATGGGATACGAGGTGGACGCAGTGAAGGACGGGCCCGATGCCCTCGATATCTTCTGCGAGGATCCGGATTCCTTCGACGTGGTCATCACCGACCAGACCATGCCCAAGATGACGGGCGCAGAGCTTGCCGAAGAACTCCTGCACATCCGGCCGGACATCCCGGTTATCCTCTCCACGGGTTTCAGCGAGACCATCAGCGAGCAGGAGGCCAAGGCCATGGGCGTTCGGGACCTGCTTATGAAGCCCGCTACCACGAAAGACCTGGACGCTGTCATCCGCAGGGCCACCGGGAGGCAGGCATAGCAGGGGCCTTGCGTGCCTGACGAAAGGACGCCCCGTGTGGGGGCTTCCGGGTCACCAGGCGTCCGCCGTTTTGTACCCCGGCCGGATCTTCTAGGAGGACCGCTACGGAAAAGGCCCGACAACCGGCATTACGGAGACAGGCTCTCAGTACTTTTCTCCGGCTCTCTCAAATGACCGCTGCAGATCCTCGTAGCTTCGGATAAACCCGCGCTTCACTTCGTCCCACGCCTCTGCCGAGCTGGTCCGTAGCTCGTCGAGCCGCCGGGCCGTTTCGCTTCGCTGTCTCTGAAGCGCCTTGAGTGTTTCCCTTGCCTGGGATCTCGCCTCGGGCTCCATCTCGTCCCACTGTTTGCTGATGCGCCCCCGAAAGCTCCGGATCCAGGAATCGATGTTATCCAGCGCCTCCCGTCCCTGCCGGAGGGCCTCGTCCCTCTGTTCTATGGAGTAATCCCGAATGGCCTTTGCCGCCTCTTCCACTTCCTGCGTCACATCCTCGGATGGTTCAGGGCTGCTGCGGTTTGCGCAGGAGACTGGGGCCGCGATCAACAGCACGGTGAAAATGACTCCGAATGTGACAGCCCACAACGTACGGTCATTCATGCCGTCTTCCCGAAGCAAAGGGTTTCCGGGCGAGAGGAGAAGCCATGACCGGGTGTGCGGGTTTCCGGGAGAGGGATGCTCGTCATTCTCTCCCGCCTTTGCTCTGCGCCTTTTCAAAGGAGCTCTTCAGATCCCGATAGCTGTTGATGAACCCCTCCTTGATGTTCTCCCAGGCGTCTTCAGAGCTGTGGCTCATGGCGCCGAACCACTCACCCATCCGGTTTCGCTGATCCCTGATCCCGGCCAAGTTACTCCGGTATGCGGCACGGCCCTCTTGGTCCATCTGGTCCCAGGTATCGAAGAGCCGCTCCTCCATGTCTGCGATACGGGAATCCAGCTCATTCAGCGATTTCTTCGCCTTGTCCAGAGCCTTGTCCCTCTGTTCGGACGAATAATCCTTGAGCGCCTCCGCGGCCTTGCCGAACTGCTTTCTGACGCGCCGGGCAGACCGGTCGGCCGCTGAGCGCCTCATGAGGGCAACCGGCAGGATGACCAGAAAGATTGCAAAGAGAGCACCGATTACCAGGGTTACCAGTCTCATAGGATTCATTGTGGTCTCCTTTTCTGACATGCGTTATTGGGAAGCGCGACCGGCACAAGGCGGCACAAAGGGCACGTTTTTAAAGCCGGTCTTCTGATTGCAGGGCTGCTTCCTGTCTTATCACTCGACTGCACTACCATTATTAATAGTCAGCGCCGGATTCACCTCAATGGCAACAAGGAGGGGCAGAAGGGCGTAAGGAGGGGGACAGGGCTTACCCCTTAAGTGCCTCGGCCTGCCTTCACGGTTGCGGCGAGATGACGGTACTGATCAGGGATGATCTCTGAATCTGATGAGGGAATCGAGAATTCCTGCACATCCCCCGGACTACTGTACCTTTACGGGCGTGAGCCTTTTCTCCAGGGTGCCGTCGCCGAGTTGCCCGACATCGTTGATCCCCCATGCCCAGAGCGTGCCGCCTTGCTCGATGGCAAGGGTGAAATATGTCCCGGTCGCTACATCCATCCAGCGTTTCCCGATGCCCACCTGTACCGGCGAGGTCTTCAGTGTCGTGGTGCCGTCGCCGAGCTGCCCATGCCTGTTGGCGCCCCAGGTAAAGAGCGTGCCGTCTTTACGGATGCCCGCAGAATGATCCCGCCCGGCGGATACGATCTCCCACCCGGCGCTGTCGAGTGCTCTGACAGGAATATTCCGGGAGGTCTGAGTGCCGTCGCCGAGCTGCCCGTAATTGTTGTGCCCCCATGCCCAGAGCGATCCGTCCGTCTTGATGGCCAGACTGTACTGATCTCCGTTGGAGATGAAGCTCCAGTCGCTGTCTGTGCCGATCTGTTCCGGAAGGCTCACCTGATGGTCATCTTCCGGATCTCCTCCCTTCCCGTCGCCCAGCTGACCGTGAATATTGCATCCCCACGCCCAGAGCGATCCATCCGCCTTGACTGCAGTGACGTGGTCTTTGCCTGCCGAAAGCATCTCCCAGTCGTCATCGTCTCCGATAGGGATAGGGACCAGGCTGTTCTGGATCAAGCCGGGGTCGCCCAGCAGGCTGCTTCTGTTTTCTCCCCATGCCCAGATCGCGCCATGTTCCCGAAGGGCCATGACAAAGTTATACATCGGGCCGATGTCAACATAGAGCCAGTCATCTCCGCTTCCGATCTGAACGGGCAGAGCGCTTACCCTGGTCGATAACCCATCTCCCAGCATGCCCTGCCCCCATGCCCAGAGCGTGCCGTTGGTCCTGATGGCCAGGGAGGCAATCCGCCCGGCTGAGACAACGTCCCAGTCGGCGCCTCTTCCCACCTGAACAGGGACGTTCCGGGAAGTCGTGGTGCCGTGGCCCAGCTGACCGGAGGAGTTGTCTCCCCATGCCCAGAGCGTACCGTCCCCCCTGATGGCCAGGACATGGGATCCACCCGCGGCTACAGCATCCCATGGCGATTGAGCCGACGGATCTGCCTGTCCCAGGGTGGTGAATTCCCAGGTGTAGTCCGAGGCAAGCGGAATGCCTGTCGTGCCTTTCACCCCGGTGGTCACCCTGGCGGTATACACAGCGCTCTGAGAAAGGGGATGCACAGGGGTGTAGACTGCGTGGGATTCCGAGCAGCTTACCTCCCCGGGGACGGCCGCACTTCCCGAGAGCAGGACAATGGTTGAAAGGGTCACTGTTCCCGGCTGGATGTTCTCGCTGAACTCGATCTCTATGATGGTATCAGTGGGCACGTCCACGGCACCGTTTTTTGGCACCGTGGATGTTACGGCCAGTGCGGCCTCGCCGCTTCCGCTTCCGTTCCCGCTGCCTCCGCCGCAGCCAGGCAGGCCCGCTACCAAAACGATCATGAAGATGGCAAGAAATACCGCATATTGATTGATTCTGACAGGGCGCATGAGATCGCCTCCTCTTATAGAAAGGTACTATAAGGTCATAAATATAATCGCATACGGGAATTTAAAGCCTTTTCAGCGGTTTTAAGCCCCATTTTCCCCTTCCCTTTTCGCGCAGATTTCGGTAACACTTCCTCTTTCTTGCCAGGCGCAATAATACTGGAATATTTCCAGGGTCGGTGCTAAGAAGGGGAACAGTTCGCACAGGAAGAAGGTACAGCCATGGAGCAAGCGATAGGCAGGGCAAAGGTGCTCATGGAGGCACTGCCCTATATCAGGGATTTCCGGGGAAAAAAGATCGTGGTCAAGTATGGCGGTCATGCCATGGTGAATCCCGAGCTGAAAAACCTCTTTGCAAAGCAGATCGTGCTCTTTCATCTCGTGGGTATCCAGGTGGTGGTGGTCCACGGGGGAGGGCCCCAGATCAGCCGGACCCTCGACAGCATGGGCATCGAGTCGAGCTTCATCGAGGGCAAGCGCGTCACCGACGCCCGCACCATGGACGTGGTGGAGATGGTGCTCGCGGGAGGCATCAACAAGGAGATCGTCCAGCTCATCAACGCAGCCGGCGGCAGGGCCGTTGGCCTTTCCGGCAAGGACGGCGGACTCATCCGGGCACGGAGGCTGCTCTTTTCCCACAAGGACGACACGGGCAACCTCACCGACATTGACATGGGCCATGTGGGCGAGGTGACCGGAGTAGACACCGACATCATCGACGTAGTGGAAAAGGCCGGCTTTGTCGCGGTCATCGCCCCTTCGGGCGTGGGCGACGACGGGCTCACCTACAACATCAACGCAGATACCGTTGCCGCGGAGATAGCCCGGCAGCTCAAGGTGGAGAAGCTCATCATCCTCACCGACGAACAGGGAGTTCTGGATGCAGAGGGCAAGCTCGTCTCCAGCATGAAGTACTCCCAGATCCAAAAGCTCGTCTCCACGGGCGTGGTCACAGGCGGGATGATCCCCAAGATGGAGTGCTGCATGCGGGCGCTCGAGGGCGGGGTGACCAAGGCCCATATCATCGACGGCCGGGTCCCGTATTCCATTCTCCTGGAGCTGTTCACTGACTCGGGCATCGGCACGCAGATCGTCAAGGAGTAAAACACCATGAAGCATGTCATGAACACCTATTCCCGGCTGCCCGTAACCCTGGTCAGGGGCAGCGGCTGCCGGGTGTGGGACGACCGGGGCCGCTCCTATCTGGACATGGTGGCGGGGATTGCGGTGTGCAACCTCGGCCACGCCCATCCTCAGGTGGCCCAGGCCCTGAAACAACAGGCGGACGAGCTGTTTCACTGCTCGAACCTCTACCGCATCCCCCTGCAGGACGACGTGGCGCGGATGATCTCGGAAAACAGCTTCGAGTCCCGGGTCTTCTTTTCCAACTCAGGCGCCGAGGCAAACGAGGGGGCCATCAAGCTGGTCAGGCGCTACTGCCACGGCTATTCCCGCCGGGGGCCGGGCATCATCACCTTCACCGGCTCGTTCCACGGAAGGACCCTGGCCACGCTCACCGCTACCGGACAGGAAAAGTTCAAGAAGGGCTTTGCCCCGCTTCCCGAGGGTTTCAGGACCATGGAGTTCGGAGACATGGATGCCCTGCGAGAGGCCGTGGACGACTCCATTGGCGCAATCATGATCGAGCCTGTCCAGGGGGAGGGAGGTGTCCGGATTCCGCCCAAAGGATATCTGAAGAACATACGCGAGCTCTGTGACGAGTACGGCCTGCTGCTCGTGCTCGACGAGGTCCAGACCGGGATGGGAAGGACCGGCGAGCTCTTCGGCTACCTGCACGAGGAGATCCGGCCCGATATCATGACCCTGGCCAAGGCCCTGGCGAACGGGTTTCCCGTGGGAGCGGTGGCGGCCCGGCCGGATGTTGCCGAGGCCTTTGATCCCGGAAGCCACGCCTCGACCTTCGGGGGCAACCCTCTTGCCATGGCAGCGGCATCGGCCACGCTCGGCATCATGATTGAGCAGGATATCCCGGGCAGGTGTCGAGAGACCGGGGCCTATCTCACCCAGGGGCTCAATGAGATGATGAGCCTGCATTCCGGCATCCGGGAGATTCGCGCCCGGGGGCTCATGATCGGCATCCAGTGCGATGCGGATATCTCCTCGATCCCCAGGGATGCCCTTGAAAAGGGTATCATGCTCAACGTGATCCAGGGCAGCGTGCTCAGGCTTGTCCCACCGCTGATCATCGCGCGCCAGGAGTGCGACGAGGCAGTGGAAAAGATCGATGCATTGCTTAGAGAAAAGGGAGTGTGATGAGACACAGGGATTTTCTCGCCATAACCGACTTGAGCCGTGAAGAAACACAGGCGATATTCTCCCGGGCCCGCCTCCACCAGGAAAGGCGGCCGGAGGCGGTTCTCGCCGGGAGGTCGGTGGTGCTGCTCTTCGAGAAGGCATCCACCCGGACCCGTGTTTCGTTCGAGGTGGGCGTTGCCCGGATGGGGGGCCACCCCATCGTGCTCACGCCTGCAGGCTCGCAGATAGCCAGGGGAGAGCCGCTCCAGGACACCGCGCGCATCCTGTCCGGGTACTGCGACTGTATCGTCATGCGCACCCACGGGCACGAGCGCGTTCAGGAGATGGCCCACTGGGCGGATGTCCCGGTAATCAACGCCCTGACCGACCTGCTGCACCCCTGCCAGGTCCTTGCCGACTGCTTCACGCTCCAAAGCCGGTTCGGGTCCCTGGAGGGAAAGAGAGTCGCCTGGATCGGCGATGGGAACAACATGGCCAACTCATGGATCAACGCCGCGTCTCTCCTGGATTTCGAGCTGGCGCTTGCGTGTCCGGAGGGGTATGAGCCCGATGCGGGTGTCATGGACACGGCCCGGGCGGGCGGGGCCAGGGTCGTGCTGGTGCGGGACCCGGCAGAGGCGGTGCAGGGGGCCCTGGCGGTCAACACCGACGTGTGGGCGAGCATGGGCCAGGAGGAAGAGGCAAAGCTGAGAATGGAGGCCTTCAGGGGCTATGCAGTCACGGAAACGCTCATGGACCGGGCCGCCGGGGATGCCGTGTTCATGCACTGCCTTCCCGCCCACCGGGGCGAAGAGGTCACGGAAGAGGTCCTGGAGAGCGCACGATCCATCATCTGGGAGCAGGCGAAAAACAGACTCTATGTCCAGGAAGCCGTCATGGCTTTCCTGCTACAGCAATGAGAGGAGACGCATACATGGATGCAAAAAAAGTCGTACTGGCATATTCGGGCGGGCTCGACACCTCGGTCATTCTCAAGTGGCTCCAGGACGAGTTCGGATATGAGGTGATCTGCTATGCAGCGGATCTGGGCCAGGCCGAGGAGCTTACGGGCCTGGAAGAAAAGGCGCTCAACACCGGGGCGTCCAAGATCTATATCGACGATCTCCGGGAGGAGTTCGTGCGCGACTACGTGTTTCCGGCATATCGGGCCGACGTGGCGTACGAGGGCGTGTACCTCCTGGGCACCACCCTGGGCAGGCCGCTGATCGCCAAGAAGATGATCGAGCTGGCGGCAAAAGAGGGCGCCGGTGCCGTGGCCCACGGCGCAACGGGCAAAGGCAACGACCAGGTGCGCTTCGAGCTCACCTTCTGGGCGCTCAACCCTTCGATCAAGGTCATCGCGCCCTGGAAGATGGACGAATGGAGCTTAAGGTCCCGCGACAAGATGATCGACTACGCCAAGGCAAACAATATTCCCGTGCCGGTCTCCAAGAAAAAGCCTTACAGCATGGACCGGAACCTCCTGCACATCAGCTTCGAAGGCGGCGTGCTGGAAGACCTGTGGAATGAGCCCCAGGAAGACATGTTCGTGCTCTCGTGCTCGCCTCAGAGTGCGCCCGACACCCCTACCAGCGTGGTCATCTCCTTTGTCAACGGCGACCCCGTTGCCGTGGACGGCGAGGAGCTGCGCCCGGCCGCACTGCTGGCCAGGCTCAACGAGCTGGGCGGCAGAAACGGCATCGGCCGGATCGACATCGTGGAGAATCGTTATGTGGGCATGAAGTCGCGGGGCGTCTACGAGACCCCGGGCGGCACCATCATGAAGATCGCACACAGGGCCATCGAGCAGATCACCATGGACCGCGAGGTCATGCATCTGCGCGACGAGCTCATGCCGCGCTATGCCACCCTGATCTACAACGGCTATTGGTTCGCCCCTGAGCGCGAGGCCCTGCAGGCACTCATTGATTATTCCCAGAAGGGGGTCACCGGAGACGTGCGCGTGAAACTCTACAAGGGCAACTGCATGGTAACGGGCAGAAGGGCCGAGAAGTCGCTCTACAGCCCCGAGGTCGCCACCTTCGATGAGGACGAGGTCTATGACCAGAAGGACGCCGGCGGGTTCATCCGGCTCAACTCGCTGAGGCTTAGGATCAGGAACCAGTTGATGAAATGAAGAAGAAACCGTGGTCGGGCAGGTTCAGCCAGGACACCAGCGGCCTGGTGGAGCGGTTCACCGAGTCGGTGAGCATGGACGGGCGTCTCTTTACCCAGGATATCGAGGGGAGCATGGCCCACGCACAGATGCTCCGGGCCGCAGGCCTGCTGAGTGAGGATGAGGCCCGGGCCATCACGCAGGGCCTGCGCGGGATCGCCCGCGACATCGAGAGCGGGGCCTTCGTCTTTGACCCGGTCCTGGAAGACGTGCACATGAACATCGAGGTGGAGCTCACCAAGAGGATCGGCGAGCCGGGCCAGAAGCTGCACACGGCCCGGAGCCGCAACGACCAGGTGGCGACCGATTTGAGGCTCTATACCAGGGACAGGCTGGGCGAGGTCCGTTCCCTGCTCGGGAGGTTCATGGCGTCCCTTGTCGAGAAGGCCTCTTGCCACGTGGACACGATCATCCCTGGCATGACGCACCTGCAGCATGCCCAACCCGTGTCCCTGGCCCACCACCTGCTCGCCTACTTCGAGATGTTCATGCGGGATTTCGACCGCGCGGGAGATGCGGCAAGGCGGCTCAATGTCTCCCCATTGGGGAGCGCGGCCCTTGCCGGCACCCCGCATCCCATCGACCGGTTCATGACCGCTGCGGCTTTACAGTTCGACGAGCCCGGGCGCAACTCCATCGACGGCGTGAGCGACCGGGACTTCGCGCTCGAGGCCGTGTTCTGCGCGTCTGTGATCATGATGCACCTGAGCCGGCTTGCCGAGGAGATCGTCATCTGGAACTCGCAGCCCTTTTCCTGGGTCGTGCTGCCCGATGCCTTCTGCACCGGGAGCTCCATCATGCCCCAGAAAAAGAACCCGGACGTGGCCGAGCTGGTGCGGGGGAAGACCGGCAGCGTCTACGGCGGCCTGGTGGCCTTGCTCACCATGATGAAGGCCCTGCCCCTGGCATACAACCGCGACATGCAGGAAGACAAGCGGCCCGTGATGGAGAGTCTGGATACGGTGTGCGCCTGTCTGGAAACCATGAACGGGCTCGTGCAGGGCCTGGAGGTGAACCAGGGGGCGCTTGGTGGTTCCTTGAAGGCGGGATTCATCACCGCCACAGACGTGGCGGACTATCTGGTGGAAAAGGGCGTGCCCTTTCGGGAGGCACACCGCATTACCGGAGAGATCGTATCGCACCTCTGCCTTGAAGGAAAGACATTCGATGATCTGAGTGCAGAGGATTTCAGGAGATTCAACCATGCCTTCGGTCCCGACATCGTCTCCGTGATCAGGCCCGAGAGCTCGGTCGATCGCCGCACAAGCTTCGGCGGCACGGCCCGGGCGAACGTGAAGGCCATGGTCGAAGACGCGCGCATGCGGGTGGAGAGTCTTGAAGTCTAGGCGTGCTATTCCGGCGGCCTGCGTGCTTGTCCTTGCCCTGACGCTGTGCGCGGGATGCGGCAGAAAGCTTCCGCCGCTTCCCCCGGGCCCTGCCGACCCCGTGGAACTGGTCTCGGCGGCTTTCGAGGATAATGCAGTGGTCGTGAAGGCCCGGTGCAACGTGCCCGGGAGCACGGTCATCCTTCTGGGAAAGCCCAAGGGCCTCTGCCCTTCCTGCACCGACGACCTGGTGCGCAAGGACGAGACATTCGTGGAAGAGGCGGGGACCGTCCGCCTGAGGGATGCCGAACCGGATGCAGCCTATATGGTCTACCGGCTGGCATTTAGCAAAGGCACTCTCGTCTGGATGACCGATGCGCAGGTCGTGAGGCAATGAGGATGCCGGGGCGCTCAAGAGGGCGCACGGCTCAAAAAAAACGAGGAGAGAGAAGGAATGCATGATTTCGAGTACCGGCAGGGAAAGCTCCACTGCAGCGAGGTATCGCTGGAGGAGATTGCGGAGAAGGAGGGCACCCCTTTCTACTGCTACAGTCTCTCCACGCTCCGCCGTCACATCGATGCCTTCGAGGAGCCCCTTTCCGGAGTGGATCACCAGACCTGCTTTGCCATGAAGGCCAACGCCAACCTCGCTATCTTGAGCTACATGGCCCGCCGGGGCCTGGGTGCCGACGTGGTCTCGGGCGGCGATCTCTACCGGGCTCTCAAGGCGGGCATTCCGGGAGAGAAGATCGTGTACTCCGGCGTGGGCAAGACAGCAGAAGAGATCGACATGGCCATTCAGGCCGGGATCATGATGTTCAACATCGAGAGCGCCCAGGAGCTCGAGGTGATCAACGAGCGTGCCGGGGTGCTCGGCAAGAAGGCGCCGGTCTCCATCCGGGTCAACCCCGACGTGGACCCCATGACCCATCCCTACATCTCCACCGGCCTCAAAGAGAACAAGTTCGGGATCGACGTGGAGGGTTCCCTGGCTCAGTATCTCAAGGCAAAGGACATGGAGCATATCGAGATCGCAGGCATCGACTGCCACATCGGGAGCCAGCTCACGGATTTGAGCCCCTTCATCGATGCGGCCGGACGGCTCAGGATGCTCATCGAAAGGCTGAGAAAACACGGAATAGCCCTCAAGTATCTCGATTTGGGCGGCGGGCTCGGTATCACCTATTCGGACGAGGAGCCCCCCCATCCCCGCGACTACGCCCGGGCCGTGCTCGACGCAGTGGGGTCTCTGGGCCTGAAGCTGATATTCGAGCCCGGCAGGGTGATCGTGGGCAATGCAGGCATTCTTGTCACCCGGGTGCTCTACCGCAAGCAGACAAAAAGCAAGACCTTCATCGTGGTGGATGCAGGGATGAATGATCTCATCCGGCCGTCTTTGTACGGGGCCTATCACGATATCCGGCCGGTTCGGGAAAAGGCCGGGGAGAGGGAACAGGCGGACGTGGTGGGGCCCATCTGCGAATCAGGGGATTTTCTGGCCAAGGACCGGGACCTTCCCATACTCGTCCGGGACGACCTGATCGCGATCATGAGCGCGGGTGCCTACGGGTTCACCATGGCGTCCAACTACAACTCTCGGCCCAAGCCGCCCGAGGTTCTGGTGGATGGCGTCCGGTATCATGTGGTATTGAACAGACAGACCTACGAAGACCTGGTGACCGGAGAGACGGTCCCCGAGGAGATACTTGCATAGACAGGGGGAGCAGATGTTTTCAGGAGCCATCGTTGCCATTGTCACACCATTCAGAGACGGGAAGATCGACGAGAAGGCCTTCCGGGATCTGATCAATTTTCAGATCGAGGCGGGTGTCTCGGGAATCGTGCCCTGCGGGACAACCGGAGAGTCTGCGACGCTTACCCATCAGGAGCACGAGCGGGTGATAGACATCTGTGTGGCAGAGGTGGGAAGACGGGTCCCGGTGATCGCCGGAACCGGCTCCAACTCCACGGCAGAGGCTATCCGGCTCACGAGGCACGCCAAGGAGGCGGGGGCGGACGCGGCCCTACTCATCACGCCTTACTACAACAAGCCCACCCAGAAAGGGCTCTTCGAGCACTACGCCGCCGTGGCTGCTGCCTGCGACATTCCGCAGATCCTCTACAATGTACCCGGCAGGACCGGGGTGAACATGGGCGTGGAAACAATCATCAGGCTTTCTGAGATCGATGTGATCGTAGGCATCAAGGAGGCCAGCGGCGATCTGGTCAAGTGCTCCTACGTAGTCCGGGACACCCGGGACGGCTTCTGCCTGCTCTCGGGTGAGGACGCCCTGAACCTTCCCATCCTCTGCGCAGGAGGGACGGGCGCTGTCTCGGTGACGGCCAATGTCGTGCCCGGGAAGCTCGCCGCGCTCATGAAGGCCTGGTTTGCAGGCGACATCCGGGCCGCGCAGCAGATCCACTTCGAACTGCTGGAGATGAACGATGCCATGTTCATCGAGACCAACCCCATCCCGGTCAAGACAGCGCTCGCCCTGATGGGCAAGATCAGGGAGGAGTTCAAGCTGCCGCTGTGCACCATGAGTGGGGCAAACAGGGAGAAGCTCGCCCGGACCCTGGCGAAATACGGGTGCATCGGCTGAGACGCATTGAAGAAATAGAGAAGAAGGATATAAAGAAGAGAGATTCCGGAGGACAATCCGATGATCAGAGCAGGCGTTACCGGAGCCGCAGGCAGGATGGGCTCGCTCATAATCCGCGGCGTGGTGGAGTCGGAAGACATGGAGATCGCTGGGGCGCTCGAGGCCCCCAATCATCCCTGCGTCGGATCCGATGTGGGCGCGGTTATTGGCGGAGGGCAGAGAGGGGTCAAGATCAGCGATGCGCTGGAGGCCGCCTTTGAAACCACGGACGTAATCATCGACTTCACCTTTCCGGAAGCCACCGTGAAGACGGCCCGGTATGCCGCCTTTGCGGGCAAGGCCATGGTGATCGGGACCACCGGCTTCACGGACGGCGAAGCCGACGAGATCCGCTCCTGCGCGCAGTACATCCCCATTGTCGCGGCGCCGAACATGAGCATTGGCGTGAACGTCATGTTCAAGGTTGCCTCCCTGCTTGCGAGCCTTCTGGGGGAAGACTACGACGTGGAGATCGTCGAGTCCCATCACCGGCTCAAGAAAGATGCGCCCTCGGGCACGGCCATGGGGCTCGCCCGGGCCGTCGCACAGGTCAGGGGCGAGGATATCAGGGCACTTGCCCGCTATGAGCGTCATGGGATGATCGGCCCCAGGCCCAAGGGCGAGATCGGCATCCAGACCATCCGGGCAGGCGACATTGTGGGGGACCACACCGTGTACTTTGCGGGCAACAACGAGCGTATCGAGATCACCCACCGCGCGCACACCAGGCAGAATTTCGCCCAGGGCGCGATCCGCGCCGCCCGCTGGGTCCAGGGCAAGGCCCCGGGGATGTACTCCATGATGGACGTGCTGGGGCTTGAACCATGATGATCGGAAAAGGGATCGTGGCCGGGGGAAAGACAGTCCCCTTTGCCAGTGAAGACGGGAAGAGCTTTTCCGCGTATGATCCGAGCACCCGCACGGCCGGGAGAGCGCTTGAGATCGAGCGTATCGCGGCACCCGTGATCCCGGGCAAGATTATCGCCGTGGGACTGAACTACCGCGACCACGCCCGCGAGATGGCGCTTGAGATCCCGAGCGAGCCCATCCTGTTCATGAAACCCTCGAGTAGCGTCATTGGTCCGGACGAGACGATCCGCTATCCCTCGCAGTCTTCCCGGGTGGATTACGAGGCAGAGCTCGCCGTGGTGATCGGCACGACCTGCAGGAACGTGAATGCCGCCTCGGCCCAAGACTGTATCCTGGGCTACACCTGCTTCAACGACGTCACGGCCCGGGACCTCCAGGCCAAGGACGGGCAGTGGACCCGTGCGAAATCGTTCGATACCTTTGCGCCCCTGGGACCGTGGATCGTCACCGGCCTGAACGATCCCCACGGCCTGACCGTCACCGCGCGGCTCAATGGAGAGGTCCGGCAGTCGTCGAACACGGCGAACTTGATATTCTCGGTCTTCGACCTCGTGGAGTTCATATCACACATCATGACCCTCGATCCCGGAGACGTCATCGCCACGGGCACCCCGTCGGGCGTCGGCCCCATGGAGCGCGGGGATGTCGTGGAGATAGAGATCGAAGGCATAGGAGTGCTGAAGAACACGGTAGGATAACATGAGAGGGTACCTATCGCTGGGCTCCAATATCGGAGACAGGCGTCGCCACCTCGAAGCGGCACTGGAGAAGCTCCGGCAGGCGGGCGTCCAGATCACGGCCGTATCCCGTATCTACGAAACACGGGCCGCAGAGGTGATCGCTTCTCAGAGGAACTACTACAATCTGGCCGCAGCCATCGAATATGGAGGGACCCCCCATGATCTGCTCCGGATCTGCCGTCGGATAGAAGATGAGCTGGGCAGGCAGCGGCCTTATCCCCGCGCGCCCAGGACCATGGACATCGATATCCTGCTCTTGGAGGGGATGCATCTGTCAACACCCGATCTCGAAGTCCCCCATCCCCGCATGGAGGGCCGCGCGTTTGTCATATTCCCGCTTTCCGAGGTCGCACCCGGTGTTGTATTACCCTCTGGAAGAGGTATAATAGAGGTAAAGAAAAGCTTGCCCCATGACGAGATAGCAAGGGTGCTCAAAAAGACCCCATGATGGATAAAAAACAGAAAAAACCGTGGAAAATTTTGGTGGCGGATGACAACCGCCAGGTCAATGACGTGGTCAGGGAGACCCTGATCGAGTACGGGTTCGAGGTGATCCAGGCCTTTGACGGCAGGCAGGCGTATGCTGCCTTCGAGGAAAAGAAGCCCGATCTGGTCTTTCTCGACTACCTCATGCCCGAGATCGACGGGCTGGGCGTGCTGAAAAAGATCAAGCACAAAGACCCCAATGCCTTTGTGGTATTCATCACGGGCGAGGGCTCGGAAGACGTGGCGGTCCAGGCCATGAAGGCAGGGGCCAGCGACTATATCACCAAGCCCCTTTCGCCTCCCGACCTCGTTCACTCGGCGAACACGCTCATCAGAGAGCACGAGATCCTGCTGGAGAACATCCGGCTCAAGAGCCGGGGCGATGCCTACAAAGACTATATGGTGACCATCACCGAGACCATGGGCGAGGCCGTGATCACCATCGACAGCAAGGGCACGATCCAGTTCATGAACTCCATGGCAAGGAAGTTCTGGGGCGAACTGAGCGAGATGAAGAACAAACCCGTGGACGCGCTCATCCCCGACCCGAGCGTGCACATCATCCAGGATATCATGCAGGCGTTTTCCAGCGGGCTGGACCGCTTCGAACAGGAATACGCGTTCCGAAAGATCAACGGCAGTATGTTTTCCGGGCTCCTGAGCGCCTCGCCCTTGAAGAGCGAGAAGTATGCGGGGGGCACCGTGCTGGTGGTGAGGGACCTCACGGACATTGAAATGATGCGCAGGCAGATCATCAATGCGGAGAAGCTCGCCTCGCTGGGCAAGGTGGTGGAGGGAGTGGCCCATGAGATCCGGAACTCGCTCACCTCTCTTGGCGGGTTTTCCCGGCGGTTGAGCCGGTCCGTGGGGGAGAATTCCACGCAGAAGGTGTACGTGGACTATATCATCGAGGACGTCAAGCGGCTCGAAGCCATGATCATGGACATCGAGGAATACGTCAACTACACCAAGATCCACCGCCCCAACTTCGTGAAGACCGATATGCAGGAGGTCATCGACGAGGCGCTCATCAAGACCTTCGGCTCGGGCAGGTTCAGCGGGGTGGCCTATGAGGTGAACCTGCCTGAGCACCTCGAAGAGATCGAGGCCGACCATAACTACTTGGTCGAGGCGTTCTGGCACCTCTTCGTCAATGCCTGCGAATCCATGCAGGGCAAGGGGGTCATGGAGATCATCGTGAGCATGCATCCCCAGTATCTCATCGTGGATGTCGTTGATTCGGGCAGGGGCATACCCAGCGACGAGATCAAGGACATCTTCAACCCGTTCTATACCTCCAAGGTCCGGGGCGCAGGGCTCGGGCTCTCGAAGGTCTACATGATCATCGAGGAGCACGGCGGGTTTATCACCGTGAACAGCGCCATAGGCAAGGGCACGAGAATCCGCGTGTTTCTCTCCCGCAAACAGGCAGCCAAAGGGGTAGGCATCCCGCCCGCCGAAGTGAGCAGCGGGCCCTGACGCCCAAGGGGGGAGGACGACGGTTCTTCGGGCCCAGGGGCCTGTCTGTATGAGCCCTCTTCCCAATCCCCGCGACTTGAGGGTGAGTCAAAGCAGGCTCGTACACCGGGGGTTTTTCGCGCATATGATAAGGTAGGGGCTTGCCCTTTGCGGGCCCATACTATTGATGAAAACAATTTTGGGTGACGATAAGAACGTCATGATTTTTCGGAGGCATGGATTGGGAGACAAGGGCGGAACCATCTGGAAGGGAGGTTTAAGCGTCGTGATCTCCCTGCTGGTGCTGCACACCTCCCCGGTCTGGGCCGATATCTACGTCAAGCAGCTGCCCGACGGCACCAGGTGCTACACGAATTTTCCCACAGGCAACGACTGGGACCTCTATATCAAGGAACCCACGTACAAGCCCCGCACCGACTACCGCGGGTCCGACTTCGACGGCCTGATCCGGCAGATAGCCCTGAGCGAGGGGGTCGACCCGCAGCTCATCAGGGGCATCGTGCAGGTAGAGTCGCAGTTCAATCCCGGAGCAAGGTCTTCGAAGGGGGCCATGGGGCTCATGCAGCTCATGCCGGAAACCGCAACCCTCATGGGCATCCGGGACCCGTGGGATCCGCAGGAGAATATCACTGCGGGCACCCGATACTTCTCCTCCCTCATGAGGAGATACGGGGGGGATATCGCCAAGGCCCTGGCCGCCTATAACGCGGGGCCAGGAGCAGTTGACAGCTATAACGGAATTCCTCCCTACCAAGAGACTCGCGAGTATGTTAAGAATGTGCTTGCCATTTTCAACGGAGGAAGTAACCGGAGATGAACATCGCAAACGCACTGACCATATCGCGCATCGCCGTGGTGCCGGTCATTGCCGTACTGCTCCTCTTCGATAACCTCTGTGCCTCTCTTGCCGCAGCGATCCTCTTCATCGCGGCAACCGTCACCGACTACCTCGACGGCTATTTCGCCCGGAGGATGAACATGGTCTCCGACCTGGGCAAGCTCCTCGACCCCCTGGCCGACAAGCTGCTCATCGCCACCGTGCTCATCATGCTCATTCCCTTGGGAAGGGTCCCGGCCTGGATCGTGGCCGTCATCATTGCACGCGAACTCGCGGTGACCGGGGTGAGGGGCATGGCCTCGGACAGGCGTGTGGTGATCTCGGCGAGCTGGCTGGGCAAATACAAGACCGCGTTTCAGTGCACGGCCGTCATCCCGCTGCTGGTCCACTATCCCATCCTGGGGCTTCAATTCCAGGAGGCTGGCGAGTTCTTTCTGTGGATCGCACTCTTCTTCACGCTGTGGTCGGGCTGGGACTATATCGCGGCCTACATCAGGGAAAACATCGCATCGTGACAAACGGCCGGTGGCAGGCCGCCAGCCGGGGCTAGCCGCGAGCAGGCAGTGCTGCGGGAATTCTCCGCCTGCGTCACATACGCTCGGCGGTGACCTCCTTGGCGATCTGCAGAATCTCCAGGGGAAGCTCGATTCCCACCTTTTTTGAGGCCTCAATATCAACCAGGATGGTCAGCTCTTCCTGAATCAGAATCGGCAGCGTCTCCGGCACGGCTCCTTCCTTGAGGATCTTTGCCGCCTGGGTTCCCGATAGTGCGCCGATTCGCTTGAACTCGGAGCCTACATAGAGGATGGCTCCGGAGAACCCCACGTGGCAATAGCACACAGCAGGAATCTTGTTTTCTTCGATGAGAGACAAGAGCTGAGAGGTCGGCTGGTAGTCCCTCAGAGCATAGTATGCGTCGATGGGAACGCCGAAGGCCTGTGCTCCCTGCGCGATGAGCTCCTGGGCGGCGGCAACCGGGCTGTCGGACTTGCCCACCTCCTTGCTCAGGATCGTGATGCCTAACGCCGCGGCCTTTGCCGTTGCCTCCTGGGCAAAGGCGACCGCATTGTCGTCGTCGCTGTGCACGATCCCCATCTTGGTGAGGTTCGGCAGGGCCAGCTTGGTGATCTTGAAGGCGCTGGCCGGGTCCAGATAGAGCGATGCCCCGGTGAAGCCCGGCCCGGCCTGGCTCACCGAGGCGCACCCGATCGCCTGGGGAACGGCCACGGCGGTGAAGACCACCGGGATACCGGCGCTGATGAGCTTGTCCTTGCTGTACTTGGTGGCAGGAGAGCTGATAGTGAGCACGAGGTCGGGCTTAGACGCTATGATGTCCGACACCGCGCCCTTGATCTTCATGAGGATGCCGACCTTTTTCCACAGGCCCGCATCGGCGTCGGCATCAATGATGCGTCGGTTGATGACGAGATTCTGCCCCTGGACGATGCCGTTCCTTGCGAGCTCTTCCACAAAGCCCTCGTACGCCCAGTCAAAGGGATTGATCTTCGAGACCTGAAGCACCTCTATCCGATAGGAATCCTGCGCGCATACCGGCATGCCGAACATGAGAAACACCACGACAAAGAGCAAATATCTTTTCATAAAACCCTCCTTTCGAGGATGCATGGTTCATCCATGCATGCAAAAGCGTCTCTTCCTTTTCACAAGCGTCATTCCAAGCAGGAGCGGGAGTGTGCAACATGTGGTTCACCACAAAAGAACTGTAGAATCAACATATTCACAGTACTTTTACGTTTCAGGGCCGGTATCGATCCACATGAGGCGAAAACCGGACAAAGCATGAGAACAAGCGTGAATGCGAGACCATGGAGATTTCGTCCTCAATGAATTCGGAAGAGAGGTCTTTTCCTTAAAAAATGCCCTCAAGCCCCGGCCGGCTCAAATCTTTTCGCTGGTGCTGGTGCCCAGATGGGTGTAAATGGCGCACGAACCGGATGCGGCACTGGAGATGAGCGCGCCGCTCGCAACCATCAACAGAGCGCTCAACAGGCCCACCTTCCGGGTTTTCACGAGCATGAAGATCAGTGCAGCGGCAACCGCGAGTCTGGCGATGCGGTCAAGGGTTCCAACATTCTGCTCCATTTCATACCTCCCTCTATCCAGAGGAATTATTCTTGGATTCGATTTTCTTGTCAACAGGTATTTGTCATGTCCGGGTTTTCGCCTGCATCACATCCCTTGGGGAAAAGGTATTTCGCTGTTTTTTTCTGCAGGTGAAGGGGTGCGGAAGTGAAAAGACAGCTTTATTATGCCAAATAATACATAATGTTAGAGTGAATTACGGTTCAGTTTTTTATTGTGCTCCCCGGTATGATCGGGTACAATCATGTGATGAAAAAATTCGTAACAGGGGGGTAATATGAAGGTAAGTAGGAGGGGATTCCTGAAGCTTGCGGGCGGAACCCTGGCTGCTGCGGGCATCGGAGCGGGCGTGGGGGTGAAGTCCGCTCACGCGAGGCCTTCGAAAATCCGGTATGCCCGGGAGGTTCCCACTGTTTGCCCTTATTGTGCAGTGGGATGCGGCATTATCGCACACGTAAGCAACGGGAAGGTCATCAACACCGAGGGAGACCCCGATCATCCCATCAACAGAGGCTCGTTGTGTTCCAAAGGCAGTGCGCTGTTCCAGATTCCCAACAACGACAAGCGCTTGAGCAAGGTCCTCTACCGGGCCCCGGGCTCGGGCCGGTGGGAGGTGAAATCCTGGGACTGGGCGCTGGACAAGATCGCCCGGAACATCAAGGACACGCGCGACAAGGGTTTCTTAAGGACCAACGCGAAAGGCCAGGTGGTCAACCGGGTGGAAAACATCGCCTCTCTGGGCGGAGCCGGCCTCGACAACGAGGAGGTGTACTCTCTGGTGAAGTTCAAGAGGGCGCTCGGCCTCGTATACCTCGAGCACCAGGCGCGTATCTGACACAGCTCCACTGTCGCCGGTCTGGCGAATTCATTCGGCCGCGGGGCAATGACAAACCACTGGAACGACATCCAGCACGCGGACGTCATCATGATCCTTGGCTCAAACGCTGCCGAGAATCACCCGATCTCTTTCAAATACGTCAACCTCGCCCGGGAGAAGAGGGGCGCGAAGCTCATCAATGTGGATCCCCGGTTCACCCGCACCTCGGCCACCGCAGACAAGTATGCGCGGCTCAGGTCGGGCACCGACATCGCCTTTATCGGGGGCATGATCAACTACGCCCTCCAAAACGGCAGGATCCAGAAAGACTACGTGGTCAACTACACCAATGCGGCATTCCTGGTGAACCCGGATTTCAAAGGCCCCGCCGACTTGCAGGGAGTGTATTCCGGCCTGAGCGGCGACAAGTACGACAAGGCCTCCTGGAGCTACCAGCTCGATGAAAACGGGGTTCCCAGGAAGGACACCACCCTGCAGGATCCCCACTGCGTGTTCCAGCTGCTCAGGAAGCACTACGCCCGCTACGACATGGAAACGGTCTGCAAGATAACAGGCGGAGACAGCTTGGAATACGAGGAGATCTACGATCTCTTCACCTCCACCTGCAGGCCGGAGAAGTCGGCCACCATCATGTACGCCATGGGGGCCACCCAGCACACCTATGGCTCGCAGAACGTGCGGGCCTATGCGGTCATCCAGTTGCTCCTGGGCAACATCGGGGTCGCAGGCGGCGGCATCAACGCGCTGCGCGGCGAGAGCAACGTGCAGGGCTCCACGGACCATGCAGCCCTGTTCCACATCCTGCCCGGCTATCTCCAGGCGCCCAAGGCCTCTCAGCAGACGTACCAGAAGTACCTTCAGGACAGCACCCCGAAGGATTCCGATCCCAAGAGCGTCAACTGGTGGGGAAACTATCCCAAGTATGCAACCAGCCTTCTGAAGGCCTGGTGGCGCGATGCCGATCCGGAGAAGTCCTATGATTACATAGGCAAGTACGATGATGAGGTGAACTACTCCACCATTCCCATCATCGAGCAGATGGCCTCGGGCAAGATCAACGGTCTGTTCTGCTGGGGCCAGAACCCGGCGGTGGGCTGTCCGAGCACGCGCCTGGTGCGCCGCGCCCTTGCCAAGCTCGACTGGCTGGTCGCCATAGACCTCTGGGAAACCGAGACCGCGGCGTTCTGGCAGCCCGAAGCCGGCGTAGACCCCGCGGCAATCAAGACCGAGGTGTTCCTGCTTCCTGCAGCCGCATCCATGGAAAAAGAAGGGTCGATCTCCAACTCCAGCAGGCTTGCACAGTGGCGCTGGAAGGCGACCGAGCCTCCGGGAGACGCCCGGGATGACCTGTATATCATGAGCGAACTGGTCCACCGCGTGAAGCATCTCTATAAAAAGGAAGGTGGCGCCTTCCCCGAGCCCATTCTCGGCCTGTCCTGGGACTATGCCAAGGCCGGCATGGACTCCTCAGCTCACCATCCAGACCCCCGCGAGGTGGCCAAAGAAATCAACGGCTTCTTCCTTAAGGATGTCGTGATCAACGGCGCGGCCTACAAGGCCGGTCAGATGGTCCCCAGCTTCGCGCTCCTGCAGGCGGACGGCTCCACCTGCTGCGGCTGCTGGATCTACTGCAACTCGGTCACCGATAGCGAGAACCGGCTGATGCGCAGGGACAATTCCGACCCCACAGGCCTGGGCTTCTACCACAACTGGGCCTGGTGCTGGCCGGTGAACCGGAGGATCATCTACAACCGCGCGAGCGTGGACTTAAGCGGCAAACCCTGGGCCACGGACAAACCGGTGATCTGGTGGGACAGCCTCAAGAAGGCCTGGCTCGGCGATGTCCCGGACGGCGGCGGCGCACCAGGGGCCGTGCACCCCTTCATCATGGTCAACCACGGCCACGGGCAGATCTTCTCGCCCGGCATGACCGACGGCCCCTTCCCCGAGCACTACGAGCCTCTGGAGTCGCAGGTGCCAAACCTCTTGTCGAAACAGCAGGAGTCTCCTGTTATCGTGCGTTATGACAAGGCGGTTCCGGGAAAGGTGTGCGATCCCATGCTGGTGGAGGGCGCGGCCGCCTGCGTATTCGGCAGCCCTGACAAGGACAGGTTCCCGATCTACTGCACTACCTACCGGGTCACCGAACACTGGCAGGCAGGCCAGATGACCAGATGGCTGCCGTGGCTCGGCGAGCTGGTGCCGCACATGTTCGTGGAGATGAGCCAGGAGCTGGCAAAAGAGAAGCAGATCAGAAACGGCGAAGTGGTAAGGATTATCTCCATCAGGAACCAGGAAGGCATTCTTGCGCATGCCATGGTGACGCCCAGGTTCAAGCCGTTCACCGTCAACGGCCAGACGCTTCATCAGGTAGGTATGCTCTGGCACTTCGGGTACAAGGGGCGGGTGACAGGGGCCATCGCCAACGACCTCACCCCGCTCGTCGGAGACGCCAACACCATGATCCCCGAATATAAGGCCTTCCTCGTGAATATCGAAAAGGTGAGGAGGTAAGCCATGACCGAATATATCAAGCTCATAGATTTGACCAAATGCACCGGATGCAGGGCGTGCCAGGTGGCTTGCAAAAACTGGAACGACCTGCCCGCTGAGAGCACCGGCTTTACCGGGTCCCTGCAGAATCCGGCCGACCTTTCATACAACACCTGGTGCCTCATCCGGTTCGACGAGATACAAAACAGCTCGGGCATGAATTGGGTCATGCGGCACGACGCCTGCATGCACTGCGAATGGCCGGCATGCGTCAAGGCATGCCCGTCGCCGGGCGCCCTCGTACGCACGGACACCGGCGCGGTCGTGCACGATCCGAATTACTGCATCGGCTGCAAGGCCTGCATTGTAGCCTGTCCGTTCGACATCCCGCGCTACTCCGCCGAGCAGGAGAAGATCGCCAAGTGCACGCTGTGCCACGACCGGATCACTGACGGCAGGAAGCCCGCATGCGTGACCGCGTGCCCCACCGGCTGCCTCACCTTCGGCCCCAAGGCCGGGATGCTGGCCAAGGCCGATGCCAGGGCCCTGGAGGTGCAGGGGGTTGTCTATCCCCGGAATCCCAAGTACCGGACCAACGTGCTCTACATCATACCCAGGACGATCGATGTGGCTCAGCTCCAGCACACGAATCCGAATCCCAAGATGCCCACCACCATCCTCTGGTGGAAAAACCTCTTCAAGCCCTTCACCCTGATCGGCATGGGTGCGGTGGCAGGTGCGGCCATGCTCCACTACATGGTCAGGGGCCCGCACGAGCCTCATGGGCCCGAGAAAAAGGAAGGGGGTGAATGATATGTCCGCCAAAAAACAAGGAATGGTATACGTTACCACACTGCAGGAAAGGATCGTTCACTGGCTCCTGGCAGGAAGCTGCCTGTTCGCGCTGCTGACCGGTCTGGGGCTCATGTTTCACAGCTGGGACTTCATCCCGGCCCTGCTGGGCGGCCATTACGCCATGAAGTGGATGCACATCTTCTCGGGCGTAGTGTTCGCCTTTGCGCTCGTTGCCGCGAGCGTCATGTGGTGGGAGCACTGCAAGTTCGTGCCTGACGACCTCAAGTGGGCGATGCAGGCGGGCGGCTACCTCTGGGATGCGCACGACCTTCCTCCGGGAGGCATGTACAACGCCGGCCAGAAGCTGTTTTTCTGGACCGTGTTCGTCTTCGGGATCGTTGTGATTGTCTCCGGGCTCATCATGTTCAACCCGCTCGCGGTCCCGGTCGTCCTGGCGCGGTGGGCGTACATGCTCCATGCCGGGGCCGTGATGGTCATCGCCTCGTTTTTCATCGTCCATCTCTACCTGGGGACCTTCGGCAACCCCGGCACGGTCCAGATCATGTTCCACGGCTGGGCCACCCGGGAATACTGCGAGTTCCACAAGGGCAAGTGGCTGGCCGACAGGGAGAAGAAGGACGGGGAGGAATCCCAGGCCGCATAGGCGATTCCCATACAAGCGTCTGTAACCAAGCCGGGGGCTTTGTGCTCTCCGGCTTTTTTTCTGTCGATCACGAAGGGAATTCGTGATCTTCGTGATGAAAGCCTGGTCCGCCTTATTTTGAAGGCAAAGGCACCCGCCCTCTTGTGTTTGACCGTGCGGATCGTATGGGCTATACCAAGATATGGGGGGCCTCGGTGTCAAGCTTGCAGGAAATACTGGTCATCGTACTGCTGTTCGTGCTCATCATCTTTCTTCCCCGGCGCCTGGGCAGGGGCGGAAACGGGAAGAAGCCGGGAAAGTCCCTGTCGGCGCTTTCCGGCAGGGCGCGTCTGGGCGTGATCGTCTCCGCGGTCTGGCTGCTCGCGTGGACGGTTTACCTCCGGCCCTGGTCCGGCGAGGCGCTCGGGTTTGTCCTGATCGCCCTGTGCCCGGTCATTCTGGGATGGGGAGCATTCTGGGTCATAGACGGGTTCAGGAAAAACCAGGACGCCTGAGCCGTCCTGGCTCCCGCCTGCGGCCGCATCCCTCCCGGCAGTGCTTTTCCCCCGGCCTCCCGGCCGGTACTTGTGCATCGTGCCTGCGGCCCGCCCGCCTGCACCCCTCGATGAAAGCTTTTTCCCGGCAAATGATCTGTTTTGCCGTTCCCTAGCCCCTGACCATGACAAGAGGCCCGGGCAATGGATTGAATCTCTCCGCCGGGAATCACCTCGGCCCCCAGCGACCGGGTGAACTCCACGAGCTCCCTGACAAGGTCCTGGTCGAGAGCGGGCAGAATCCACGGTATGGGTGCCCGTAAACCGGGCGTGTCCGTGGAGCGCCCGGATCCCGAGCCCGTTCAATCGGCTCTCGTGTTCTTCTTGAGTGGGCTCATTCCACCTCAGACCCCGCTTTTTTGGTTCTTTCAGCAGAGGCCCTCTCCATTGAATTCACCCTCGGGCTGCATTATTGTAGAAAAAAAGGAGGAGATCCATGACCGTGAAAGTCAAGATGTATACACTCAGTACCTGCAGCCACTGCAAGGCCACCAAAGAGTTCATGAACGACAACAAGGTGGAATATGAATACGTTGATGTCGATCTGCTCGATGGGGATGACCGGAGAAGTATCATGGAAGAAGTGAAAAAGATCAACTCCCATGTCAGCTTTCCCACGATCATCATCGGAGAGCGGATTATCATCGGCTTCCGCGAGGATGAGATCAGGGAGGTTCTCGGCCTGTGACCACAGACGTGAAAAAACTCTATGAGATGCTCAGGAAGGTCCAGGAGCCCAAGGGGTATTATTTCAACAAAGACACGGACGTGGTCTTCGACCTGCTGCAGGCGCTTTTGATCAACAGGGAGCGGTACGGATACATGTGCTGTCCCTGCAGGCTTGCCTCGGGCGACAGGGAATGGGATCGCGACATCACCTGTCCCTGCATCTACCGCACCCCGGACGTCGCGGAGTACGGGAGCTGCTATTGCAATCTCTATGTATCAAAGGAGTGGAACGAGGGCAGGGTCCCGCACGTATATGTGCCCGAGAGGAGGCCGCTCGACAAGTTCAGATAGGGGGTTTCCGGGGCCCTCGGCCACGGGCCCGGGTTTCTGCAAGGTGCGCCTGCGGTCCGGCAAAGAGCCGGGCAGTGGAAACGGTCAGGAAAAGAGAAGGGTGAGAATATCCTGCTCGATATAGGTGAATCGGATGCCCATGCCGTTCTCATCGGCTCTCGCCACAAACCCCTGTGCGCACAAGGGTTTGCCGATGAGCTGCCCGGTGTTGAGCCTCAGCGCCACATACGCGTCCTTGGAAAGGGAGAACTCGGCCCTAAGGAAGATTCCGTTTCTGCTCACGTTCTCCACGGTTCCTGAACGGGCGCCCGTCATGGTGTCGGTATAGGTGATGGTTGCATCCATGGTGCCCGGTACCTTCACTCGGGTATTCTTCCGTCTGTTTCGCATCGCTCGTTTGCTCCGTGCCGGATAACCGCCGTGAAATCCATGGCGGCCGGGCAAGCAGGACAGAAAGAAGCATCGCCGTATTGCAGGCCACTCTTCAGCCCGCCATCGTCAATGCAGCCAAATCTTCAAAGAATAGTATAATACATATGTCTCGGAGAATCAAGGGAATCCCTGCGGGGCGGGTCATAATCGCCAGGGGATTGAATCCGGGGTTTATGATATGGTACAAAAAAGGAGTTCCCGGTGAACGCACGAGGTGCGAACCCAAAAAGGGCCTTCCCGGGATTGATCTGCAGACGAACGAACGGAACGATTCTATGCCAGCGCAAGAGATCCGAGAAAGAAACCCTGTTGACGGAGGACAAGGACCTTCAGGCAGCCGCCTGGACTTCTCGCATCAGATTTCGCAATATGCGTCCCAGGACAGGCCGAGACCTGAGTTTCTGTCCGATGTGATGAAGCTCGTCCTCGAACATTCCGGGTGCGACATCGTTGAAGCGCGGTTGCACGACGGAGCTGATGAGTTCAGATGCGAGGCCTTCAGGCAGGAGGACGGCTCCAGCGCCTTCACGATTGCCCCGTGGGGTGCGGATGTCGGGTGCTCCGGCATGGGCTTGAGGAAAAGTCGATTTGATATCGAGGCATTATGCGCAGGCGCTCAGCAGGGCTATGATTGCGGCAGCACCTTCATCCGCACCAGATACGGCAGTGTCTGGGTTCATGACCCGCCCCGATTTTTTCCGCCGGAGATGCACGCCGTGTTCACGGTGGCATCCGGCGCGGACCGGGTGGACGAGACCTTTCGGTCCCTGGCTCTGGTTCCCCTTCGCTGTGGAAAGGAGCAGATGGGGTTCCTCGTGTTCAAGGGTAGAAAAGAGAGCTCCTTCGATCCGGTGAGGCTCGAGCACTTTGAAGCCATCGCGGCCAAACTCGAGCTCGCACTGCTCCATCAGTTCTCGCAGGCAAAGCTGCATGAGCGGGTCAAGGAGCTCACCTGCCTGTACGGTATAGCAAAGACGGCCTCCGATCCCGGTATGCCCTTCGAGCAAAAGATGACGAATATTGCGGCCCTGCTTCCGCCGGCATGGCAGTATCCTCCCCATGTCTGCGCCCGGATCGTTATAGACGGGCGCGCCTATCAAACCCCCTTGTTTGCTGAAGGGGTGCACAAGCAGGTCGCGGCTGTGAAAGTCAAAGGAAGAACCCGGGGCGCGGTCGAGGTTCACTATCCCGGTCAGAGGCCCTTCCCGCAGGGGAAGCCGTTTCTTGATGAGGAGCAGAGCCTGATCAACAATGTAGCGGGTCAGATCGCGCGGATGATCGAGCAGGAGGAGGCAGAGACCGTGCGGTCCGAGCTCCAGGACCAGCTGACCAGGGCAGACCGGCTGGCCGCAATCGGGCAGCTTGCCGCCGGAGTCGCTCACGAGCTCAATGAGCCGCTCAACACCATCCTGGGGCTTGCTCAGCTTGTCCAGAAAAATGAAAACATGCCAAGGCAGGCGACGCGCGATGTTGAAAGGATCGTCGAGGCATCGCTGCATGCGCGGACCATCATACGCGAACTCCTGATATTCGCCCGGCAGGCAGCGCCCAGCAGAGGCAGGGTGAACTTGAATCGGATCATCGAAGATGAGCTGAGCCTCTTTGAGTCTCTGTGCGGCAAGTCATGCGTGGAACTCAGGCGCATGCTCGCTCCCGATCTCCCGGAAATCACGGCGGACAAGTCCCAGATGCTCCAGGTCATTTCCAACCTGATGATCAACTCCCTGCAGGCCATGCCCGAAGGTGGAGCCATCACGCTCACAACGTCGTTCAGCCGTAATGAAGTATCGTTGACCGTGGAGGATACGGGCATCGGCATGAGCGACGAGGTGAGGGACAACATCTTTCTGCCTTTCTTCACCACCAAGGACGTGGATCAGGGAACCGGCCTGGGGCTTGCGGTAGTGCACGGGATTGTGGCATCACATTCAGGACGGATCATTGTCGAAAGCGTACCCGGGAAAGGTGCCAGGTTTGTGCTCACCTTTCCGCACAGCATGTCGACCGGACCCGAGGAGGACTAAAGTGAGATGACGGCTGCCCGGAAAAACCATATACTGGTGGTGGATGACGCACCCACCGCGCTGGATATCCTGGAGCGGAACCTGGGTTCCCGGGGATACGCTGTAACCTGTGCCTCGTGCGCGGCCGATGCCGTGAACATCCTCGAGGCCGCGCAGGTGGACCTGGTCATCACCGACTACAAGATGCCCAAGATCAGCGGGCTCGACCTCATCCGCCACATCCGGGACAACTGCATCGATACCGAGGTGATCATGATCACCGGCTACGCATCCGTGAAAGGGGCGGTGGAAGCGGTGAAGATGGGGGCTGAGGAGTATCTCCCCAAGCCCTTCACTGACGAAGAGCTGTTCGCGGCCGTTGAGAGAGCCCTGAACAAAAGAGAGTTGCGGGACATTGTCAAGGGGAAGAGACCCTGCAACACCCCGAACTCTTATGGCATCATCGGACACTCGGACCCTGTTCGGAAAATGCTTGCCGAGATCGATAAGGCTGCCGAATCCACTGCCACGGTGCTTGTCCTGGGCGAGAGCGGAACCGGCAAGGAGCTGGTGGCCCGGGCAGTTCACTACAGCAGCAGCAGGGCCGCGGCCCCGTTTGTCCCGGTCAACTGCGGCGCCATTCCGGAAAAGCTCCTTGAAAGCGAACTCTTCGGTTTTATGAAGGGCGCCTTTACCGGTGCTCATGAATCTCGCGCAGGGTTTTTCCAGACCGCGGACGGGGGCACCATCCTGCTCGACGAGGTCAATGAAATGAGCCCGGCCATGCAGGTCAAGCTCCTGCGGGTGCTCCAGGATAAACAGGTATGCATGGTCGGAGCCAGGAAGAACCGGAAGATCGACGTGCGCATCATCGCATCGAGCAATAAAGACTTGAGGGCCATGGTGAACAAAGGCGTCTTCCGCGAAGACCTGTTTTTCCGGCTGAACGTCATCACGATCACGGTGCCTCCGTTACGGGAAAGGCAGAGCGACATTCCCCTGCTGCTCTCCCATTTTGCGGGCAAGTTCGCCGGTGAACTCGGCAAAAAGGCCCCAGGAATTTCCGATAATGCCCTACAGGTGCTCATGAACTATGCCTGGCCCGGGAATATCAGAGAGCTCGAAAACCTCGTTCAAAGGCTCATCATCATGATGGACGGAACCACGGTCAGGGTGCCGGATCTGCCGCCGTTCATGCGGTTTTCCGCCATGTCGGGGCAGACCCCGTTCAGGTCTCTGGCTGAAGAGGAAGCAGCCTACATCCGCAGGGTTCTGGCGAGCGTGGACGGAAACAAGTCGCGCGCCGCCGAGATCCTGGGCATTGATCGCAAGACCTTGAGGGGCAAGCTCAAACCCTTCGATACCTTTTCCGGGAAATAGATCTTCTCAGAAGCCGGGGAATATCTCGCCGCATGAGGAGAAACTTCCCACCCGGCATCCTTGCCCGGCCTTCTGATAACATGCTTGTCGCGCTTATCCATCCATATCAATAAGACAAATATATTCAACGAGGTCCATCCCCAAAACAAGACATCTCCATGTCGCGGCATCAGGCGTTTTCCCTGTTCACAGCATGGCACATCCCTTGCCATGAAGGGAAGTGATGATGATTTCGGGGGTAAGGCATGACCGAGTACGTTGAGGGATTGTGTTCGACCTGCAGGTATTCCTCGAAGTGTGCGCTCACCAATAATCACCCGAAGGCTGTTCAGCTTTGCGAAGAATATGAAGCAGAGATATCTCCAAGGAAGAGAAAGAAAGACGACTCTTCTGACAGGGCCGGGCCTGCCGGCCCGAATGCGGATGATTCCGCGGGCAGCACGGCCTTGGGCCTTTGCAGCGATTGCGAGAACCGGAAGGGATGCAGTTTTCCCAAACCCAGATCAGGCGTATGGCACTGCGAGGAATATCGCTGAAGACAGATGATGCAGGGAGCAAAAAGCCTCTTTTGAGAGAGAAGAGAGGGAAATACACGGGCAACTATCACAAAGGGACATCAAAAGAACGCGAGCATTTAAAAAATATTGGAGGCATAATCATGGGTAACACGTCATACAATCCTTACGAAACCGCCCAGGTCCAATTTGACAAGGTAGCGTCAATGATCGATATGGATGATGCGACCCGGGAGTTGTTGCGTCAGCCGATGCGCGAATTTCATATGTTGATACCTGTTCGCATGGATGACGGCAGCATCAGAATATTCAAGGGATACCGCATACAGCACAATGATGCCCGGGGTCCCGCAAAAGGCGGAATACGGTTCCATCCCTTGGAAACCGTGGATACGATTCGCGCTTTGTCCATGTGGATGACCTGGAAATGTTCTGTTGTCGACATTCCGCTCGGCGGCGCGAAAGGCGGCATTATTTGCGACCCGCGCATCCTTTCGGACTGGGAGCAGGAGCAGTTGTGCCGGGGGTGGGTGCGCCAGTTGGCTCGCAATATGGGTCCCAACAGCGATGTCCCGGCCCCGGACGTCATGACAAATGGAAAGCATATGCTCTGGATGCTGGATGAATATGAAACCATTCACGGCGGCAGATACCCGGGATTCATCACGGGCAAACCGGTCGGAATGGGAGGATCGCTCGGAAGGACCGAGGCTACCGGCTTCGGTGTTATTTATGTTTTGCGCGAAGCGCTGAAGGAACTGGGAATGAATCTGGAAAATACCACCGCAAGCTTCCAGGGCTTCGGCAATGTTGCCCGGTATGCCGCCAGTCTGTACATGCAATTTGGCGGAAAGGTCTTGGCTGTTTGCTGCTGGGACAATGTGGATAAAAAATCCTATACCTTCCGCAACGCTGATGGAATAGACATCATGGAGCTGACCGGCATTACGGATTCCTATGGCAGTATTGACAAGGAGAAGGCGAAAGCCTTGGATTATGAAATCCTGCCTGGAGGAGCATGGATCGATCAGGATGTCGATATCCTCGTCCCGGCAGCCCTGGAAAACCAGATCACTGCGGAAAACGTTCATAGGATAAGCAAACAGGTTAAAATAGTTACCGAGGCCGCAAACGGGCCTACAACCCCTGACGCGGATAAGGTGATTTGTGATCGAGGCATATTCGTTTTACCCGATTTCCTGACCAATGCCGGAGGAGTTACCTGCAGTTATTTTGAACAGGTCCAGTGCAACACGAATTATTTCTGGGGAAAAGATGAAGTCCTGGAGAAACTGAACACAAAAATGACCACTGCATTCAAAGCCGTGTACGATCTTGCGCAGACGAAAAAAATAACCATGCGCGATGCCGCATATGTTATCGCCGTAAACCGCGTGGCGCAGGCGGTAAAGAATCGCGGATGGGCATAGCGTTAATTCTGCAGGGCCGGGCCTTTTTCATATCCTCACCACAAAGCAGGTGATGAACCGGGGATCGAGCTCTTCGATGCGGGCGATGCCCGAGAGCTCGTCTTCGAACCGGTTCTGCAGAAGGCCTGAGGCATCCTCGATGGACTGTCGGGGAAGATCAGGGGCAAGGGCACTGAGAAAATCCTGAAGGCTGCGGCCGAACTCCGGCACGAAAATCCGCCTGCCTGCTTCATCGAGGCGGGTGACCGTCCGGATGAACCCCACCAGCTCGTCTCTTTCCAGGGGCCTGAAACCGGTCTTTTTCTCCAGAAGATTGACTGCGAGCACCGTGAGGATGAAGGTCTCCATGTCAAGGGCCGAGCCCGTATTCGTGTTCGAGAGGGAACCCCTGTTCTCCCGCCACCTGAGCGCGTCCATGATCGTCGCCAGCGCAGCGATCATGTCCACAGTGCGCGTGAGTTCTTCGAGCTCCTCTATGGTGGAGAACTCCCGGTCCCTGAACAGGGGGCGCTTCTTCAGCAGTCCTTCGGCCCAGGGGCTTAATTTTTCGGGGACCATGGCGAGGTCCACGGCCTTCAAGATCTGTTTGAGCCGCATCTGCTGATCCAGGATCGCGTTGTATCCCAGGGAAAAGAGGGTCTCTGCGTTCATGGTGCCCAGGATCTCTCCAGCGCTTCCGCCATGTCTCTTCATGGCCACGGCAAGGCCGAGCGAGGAAATCGCGCTTGCCTTGTCGATGCTGCTCTTGAGCTCCTCCACCTCGTTCAAGGGACGGTAGTCGGCCATGACGACCTTGTTGGAGAGATAGACCATCTCGACCATGAAGCGCTCCTGGGTCTCCTGGGACGCCTCTGCCAGGGACGACACGACGAGATCCGTGTTCCGGGATAAGTGATCCAGATACACAGCCGGAAGGAAGCCCCGGCCCTTGTCCATGTGGGGGACCTTCTCCTTTGAAAGGCCCTGGCTCAGCAGTTTCCCCGAGTGGGCCCGGCGGTAGATGCTCATGGCCTCCTCAGGGGGAGGGAAGCCCAGCTCCATGAGCCGTAAAGACCGCTTCTCGTAGATATTCTCCTCGATATAGGACTTCAGCTCCCAGATCACCCCTTCCATGATCGTATAATAGGTGTCCTGGTAATGTGTGAAGATGAGGCTCAGCATGTCCTTTAAGAGCTGGGCCTTCTCGTCCTCCTCCTTGATGAGGAAGAAATAGTTGTCGTCCAGGCTTTCATACCCGGCATCCAAGAGGTCCGGGATGCGCTCGTCCGTGGGCACCACCTGCACCACGTCGATATAGGTCTGATACAGGAGGATCATGATGTCCAGATCGAGCGCTTCGAGCGCGATCTGCAGGGAATCGACCGATGCGTTGTAGATCTCCCAGAGCCAGTCCAGGAGAACGCTCACCGAGAGAGTGTCCTTGTCCCAGCAGTCCATGTCGATGATGTGGGAG
>Ga0208694_1001176_pt1 | contig 33618 bp, 38 predicted proteins | sample AD_UKC078_MetaG_FD_184442 | JGI IMG/M metagenome (GOLD analysis project Ga0208694, IMG submission 184442) | Active sludge microbial communities of municipal wastewater-treating anaerobic digesters from USA - AD_UKC078_MetaG (SPAdes) (version 2) | ecosystem: Engineered > Bioreactor > Anaerobic >...
GCCGCCGACTTCCTTCAGATTCCATCTCATAATGGACACCCTTGTCTTTGGCTATACGCTTGCCGCTATTAGGCTGCGTTAGGGACTTGCACCCATTAGAATATACACATGCTGGGCGAACTAAAAAATGCAGGCACTTTCCATAAAAGAAATGTGCCTGCATTACCATATAAATGTAGATTCTAATTACATTCAAAATTATTTAATAGTAACAGTTAACGGATTACGTATTTTTACAGTAAAGTTTGCTACATATTCATTCCATTGAGCAGCATCTTTGATGTTTGCCTTACTCCATGCAGCTCCCCAGTAGTAAGTATAATCTGAACCAGGGATGTAATCACTAATAGCAAGTACATGACCATCGGCTCCGCCTCTCTGCTCTTTTTCTTTAGCAGAAAAAAGAACTGATTTAGCTTCTTTTACATTAGCAGGAAAAGCAGCACCCACAAATATCTTACCGTTGTTATTATTTATATTATCAGTAGGATCAACATAAGTGATGTATCCTTTTTGTGCATTAGCTAACACTTCACCATTTGGTTCGTGCAACACGATACCTACTGCTACCGAAATTGATTCTTTCAGATTTGAATAAGAAACAACTGTTTTATTCATATGAGAACCTGAATCCAAAGTAATAACACGCGTTTCAACAACAGATGCATCACCTTTTACTGCAAGCGGATTATAAACTAATTTCACAGCAAAACGCAAGGGGCCGTTGTCAAGGATTTCTTGTGTTCTATAGCAATACGGGTAAATAATAGTATCTCCTACCATTAAAGCGGCAGTTCCACCACCTAAAGTAGGACCTACTTTATAACAATCAAGACCGTTACCATGATCTACGTGATAAGAAGTCGCAGCACGAAGCTCCTTAGCAGCTTCAGGATTCGTTTTGGTAAGGCTATCAATCTTTGCAAGAGTCTCCGGATTTAACTCCATAGCATAACGAGCTTCTACAACCGGATCAGTTGTATCGCGTTTAGTCCACACATCATAGCCAAATGCTTGTTCACCTTTCGCTTGCAGTGCGGGTCCATAAGTACGAAACGCCACTAAATCATTTTCCCAAGCTACATCATCCAAACGTTCAGGATAATATTTACCGCAAGCCTTAACATTAAACACATCGGGAGTACCAGATTGTATGGTGTAGGCAGCCGTCCCATTGCCCTTTACGCTGACTTGAAAAATAATTTTCTCATCATAAGTAATTTGATACGGTACTTGTTGTCCATCCGCATCAAGTACTACAATTTGAGCCGTATCTGCCAGTTTCAACTTACTTGCTACCTCATTCATAGCTACTTCAACCATCTCGTTCATGCGATCGGAAGAAGTTGAATTTGTTACCGTCACCGTTACCGTTTTACTCTCGGCACACGATGCAATAAGAAATCCTGCAACTAGTAAATATATAAGTTTTTTCATGCTCAACTTGTTGTGATTATTTAGGCTGTTTACCAATATAAGCTAAAATACCACCGTCAACATAGAGCACATGACCGTTTACAAAGTTTGAAGCGTCTGATGCAAGGAACACAGCTGGTCCCATCAAATCTTCAGGAGTACCCCAACGGGCAGCCGGCGTTTTGGCAATAATAAACGAATCGAACGGATGACGAGAACCATCAGCCTGTACCTCCCTCAAAGGAGCCGTTTGTGGTGTAGCAATATAACCCGGGCCAATACCGTTACACTGAATATTATATTCACCATATTCTGACGCAATATTACGTGTTAACATTTTCAAACCACCTTTAGCCGCAGCATAGGCAGAAACAGTTTCACGACCAAGTTCACTCATCATTGAGCAAATATTGATAATCTTGCCATGGCCTTTTTTGATCATTGAAGGAAGTACTGCTTTTGATACGATGAAAGGACCATTAAGATCAATATCAATTACCTGACGGAAATCGGCCGCACTCATTTCAATCATTGGAATACGTTTGATAATACCTGCGTTATTAACTAAGATATCGATAACACCAACTTCCTTCTCAATTTGAGCTACCATGGTGTTAACTCCGGCTTCATCAGTTACGTCACAAACGTAACCGTGTGCTTTGATTCCTTCTGTCGCATAAGCCGCAACACCTTTGTCTACCAATTCTTGTTTAATATCATTAAACACAATTGTTGCCCCTGCTTTAGCAAATCCGGTTGCAATAGAAAAACCAATGCCGTAAGAAGCACCTGTTACAAGTGCGATCTTACCTTCTAATGAAAAATTTACCATTTCGTTTTATCTGTTTACTTATTTAAGACCCAATGTTATTTCAAATCAGTAATCAAAGAGAAGTCCTGATCACCGTAATCGAGATTCTCACCACCCATACCCCAAATGAAAGTATAGTTATGAGTTGCTGCAGCAGAGTGGATTGACCATTCTGGTGATAGTACCGCCTGATCACCTTTCATCCATAGGTGACGAGTTTCATCAACTTCTCCCATGAAGTGACAAACGGAGTGGTCAGCAGGCACTTCAAAATAAAAATAGGCTTCCATTCTGCGAGAATGTACATGGGCTGGCATTGTATTCCACACACTACCGGGAGCCAGTTCGGTCATTCCCATCTGTAACTGGCAGGTAGGCAATACCTGATTCACCAACATTTTATTAATATTGCGATGATTAGAGCCCTCTAATGAACCCATTTCAGCTACTACTGCATCTTTTTTAGTGACTTTCTTATCTGGGTAATTTCTATGTGCAGTTGTTGAGTTGAAGTAAAATTTAGCTGGATTTTGTGCGTTTTTACTTTCAAAAGTAACCTCTCTATTACCCGATCCAATGTAAAGTGCTTCTTTATAATCAAGTTCAAAAACCGCGTCTCCCACTTTTACTACACCGGGGCCTCCGACATTAAATATACCGATTTCACGGCGAGTAAGAAAAAACGGAGCTTTCAAAGGATCAATAGCTTCAAGCATCAGCACTTCTCCAACGGGCATAGCACCACCTACTACCATACGGTCGTACATGGAATAAACCATATTTACTTCATTAACTGAAAAGACTGTTTCAATGAGAAAGTCTCTGCGAATTCTCTTGGTGTCATAGCTTTTTGCATCCTCTGGATGCGCAGCATAACGGATCTCATAGTTCGTTTTCATACTACTTTATATTATTAATTGTTGTATCGTTTGCGCACACAATGCAAAGATAACAAAAGAAACCATCAAAAAAGAATAATCTAATTCCTATTATGTGTCTTTTTTGACTGTAATGGGGTAGGATTTGATTTGTTTAACAAACTCATGATAAGGAATCGCAAGTTCCGAGACATTAAGAAACTAACTAAAACCAAATAAGCCTCGAAAGATTTCTCTTTCAAGGCTTATTTGGTTGTCCTACCAAGATTCGAACTTAGACAAACAGAACCAAAAACTGTTGTGCTACCATTACACCATAGGACAAGCAATGGGCTTTCTTTCAAAAAGCGATGCAAAGATAAGACAATGCGGCTAAATATGCAAATATTCAGCCGCATTTTTTTATTTTGCTATGATAAGGAAATAGTTTTTCTTACCACGTTGCACTAGTAAGTATTTGCTATCCAACAGGTCTGCAGAAGTAATTACCTGATCGAAAGCTGACAGTTTTTCTTTATTCAAAGATACTCCACCACCTTGCACCAGCTTTCTCATTTCTCCTTTCGACGCAAACACGGCTGCATTGTCAACAAAAAGGTCAACCGCTTTAACGCCTTCGTCTAATACTGATTTGGCAACTTCAAAACGGGGTACACCTTCAAACACAGCCAATAAAGTATCCTCATCAAGTTTTTTCAAAGCAGCTGAGGTTGCATTGCCAAACAAAATATCCGAAGCTTCCACGGCTGCATTGTAGTCTTCTTCAGAATGAACCATGATGGTTACTTCTTTAGCCAAGCGTTTTTGCAATGTACGCAAATGGGGAGCTTCAGCATGTTCAGTAATCAATTGGTCTATTTCATCTTTACTAAGCGAAGTGAAAATCTTGATGTACCGCGCCGCATCATCATCACTTACATTGAGCCAGAACTGATAAAATTTATAAGGAGATGTATATCGTGCATCGAGCCACACATTACCCGATTCTGTTTTACCAAACTTTCCTCCATCTGCTTTAGTTATAAGCGGACAGGTCAGCGCATAAGCCTCACCGCCATTTGTACGACGAATCAATTCAGTCCCCGTAGTAATGTTACCCCACTGATCAGAACCACCCATCTGCAACTTACAACCTTTGGTTTCATTCAAATGAAGAAAATCATACCCTTGCAACAGTTGATAAGTAAATTCAGTGAATGAAAGTCCGTCTCTTGATTCACCATTTAGTCTTTTCTTAACAGAATCTTTAGCCATCATGTAGTTTACAGTAATATGCTTACCTACTTCTCTGGCAAAATCAAGAAATGTAAAATCTTTCATCCAATCGTAGTTATTCACCAACTCGGCTTTATTGGTAGCATCCGACTCAAAATCGAGAAACTTAGCCAACTGCTTTTTAATGCATGCCTGATTGTGACGCAAGGTCTCTTCATCCAGCAAATTTCTTTCTGCCGATTTACCCGATGGATCACCAATCATCCCGGTTGCACCTCCAATGAGAGCTAACGGCTTATGACCGCAACGTTGGAAGTGTCGTAACATCATCACGCCGCATAAGTGTCCAATGTGTAACGAATCGGCTGTTGGGTCAATTCCCAAGTACGCAGTAACCTGCTCTTTAGCCAATAACTCTTCCGTGCCGGGCATCATATCGTGCACCATTCCACGCCATTTTAATTCTTCTACAAAATTCATCGAATGATAGTATGTTAATGATTATGCCTACAAAAGTACGACTCTTTATTTGAAGAAACAACTCTTCTTATCTAAAAAAGAGCCTTCCAGAAGTAAACGGAAGGATTAGTGATCGAAAAAAACACGGTTTATATTTTGTTGTATCTGTAGCTTGAGATCATCTGCAGATAGGGAAAGTAGCTTAGCTGCCTTATCGTATAAACAAGTGATATCTGCCTTACTTTCATCTGTCTCCATCAGGATAGAAGATAATGGAATACCTTTTAATGCTTCTTCGTTATATTTCTCACCAAAAGAGAGAAATATATGGTGATTAACACATTGCAAAGCCAACTCTTTCTTTCCCCGAAAGCCATGCATCACCCAAGGCATACGCGGAGCATATTTCTTTTTAAGCTGAATAATTTCATTCACAGCGTGAACGCAATGTATAATAAGCGGAAGCTGTTTTTCTTCAGAAAGTACTATCTGCTTTTCAAAAACAGCAAGCTGTTTGACAAGAGAAACTGAAATCAATTTATCAATGCCAGCCTCACCTATAGCTATAACACAGGGATCTTTCAAAGACAGTAAGAGTTGCTCCCATATCACATCTTCTTCATACTCGTCAACCTGCCATGGATGAATACCCACAGAACAATACACTTCTCCTGTCGGACACAAATCACCTGGCATAAGATTAAGAATACTCCGACCGGGATACGTGGACAAATGATGCGTATGTACATCGAGCAATTCCATCAGATAAAATATCAAGGAACAGGATCATAACCAGACCCACCCCATGGGTGACAACGCAATATGCGACGAACAGACAGATACAAACCATAAAATGGCCCATGCTTCTTGATGGCCTCAATAGCATATTGAGAGCAAGTAGGAGTAAACCTGCATGAAGGAGGTTTTAGCGGAGAGATACACGCCCGATAGAAGTAAATAGGAATAAGTAATATGTATGACAACAGTCGTTTCATTCTTTGTTATCTAATATACGAACCAACAGCGAGGCAAGTTTCTCTTCTATTTCAGAGGAGTCAACCAAGCGATCCGACAAATAGATAACAGCGAGCATTAAATTTTGTTCTTCATTTTGGTACACGTTCAACAAAAGCTCTTTGTGCTTGCGATAGGCTTCGCGTATTTGCCTCTTCACCCGATTGCGCTTAACCGCCCGTTTAAATCTTTTTTTGGGAACGCTAATAAGCAAAGACACAGCAGCCATTCCCTCACGCTTTGCAATAGGCAAATAAACCACACGAAGCGGAAATGCAGAAAAGGATTTGGCACCTCCTGCAAACAACTCATCAATTGCAATTTTACTACTTAATCGCTCCGGCTTTGAGAATGTATGTGTACCCATTGTATACAATAAACGGTCGACAATTGACTTCCGGAGAGTGAAACTCTGCCAACAGGGCAACAACTCTCAGGCAACCAATCTGCCGACCGCAATTTTTTGTTTTTATTTTCCCTTATTCGTCTCTTTGATAAACATCTCCAATGCAGCAGTCATAGAAGGCGCCTTCACAGTGGGAGCTTCCAAATCAAGACGCAGGCCGGCATCACGAACGGCCTGTGCTGTTGTTGAACCAAAAGTTCCTATCTTGATCTCTTTCTGATCAAAGTTAGGAAAGTTTTTCTTCAATGAAGAAACTCCTGCCGGACTAAAGAACAAAAGCATATCGTAATCAAAAGCCTCTCCTTCTTGAAAATCGTTGCTCACTGTACGATACATAACCGCCTCAGTATGAGTAATTTTATTTTTATCAAGCAGATTTTTGATTTCGTCAGTATGCACGTCAGACATCGGAACGAAGTATTTCTCACTATTATGCTTCACAATAGAAGGCACCAAGTCTTCTATTTTTCCCGTATTACCAAAGAAAATCTTTCTTTTACGATATTGAATGTATTTCTGTATATAAAGAGCTACTGCTTCGGTAACACAGAAATATTTCATTGTTTCAGGAATTGCAATACGCATCTCAGTGCAAAGTCCGAAGAAATGGTCTATTGCATGACGAGAGGTAAAAATCACAGCAGTATGATCTAATATAGACACTTTTTGTAGCCTGAATTCCTTGGCAGAAAGGCTTTCTACTTTAATGAACGGGCGGAAGTCTATTTTCACTCCATACTTCTCTGCAATATCGTAATAAGGAGATTTCTCTGAAGCAGGTTTCGGCTGCGACACAAGTACTTTTTTTATTTTCAACGTCCTAAAATTTTATTAGCAATAAGTTATTAATCTGAACCAACCCCTCATAAGCAATAAAACAGGGGAGAATTTCGAGCGCACAAAAGTACAAAATTAAAAGCAGAAGACCATAAACATTATTAAAAAAAAGCTTTATCCACTTATACAATATCAATATTTTAGCTGAAATTATCAAAAGTAAACTTATTGCTGTCATGTAAACCAGGCTAAGATCGAAATAAATAAAGAAAAGAGCATAAAGGAAAAGTGTAAATCCGGCATAATATATAATGGTAAAATACGACTCCAGCCAAATGCTTGTCTTTTTTTTATCAAAGAACACCCAACCCAGAAAAGCATAAATCATCCATTTAAAAATCAGATATGACACACATAATCCTACATATCCGGCAAGTAACAAATGAGGATTTATTTTTTCCGTGAGCAACGGTATATCCGCACTAAAATAATCGAACAAACACACCCCAGACAACACACAGGTTTGCATGCCCAGCACCACCAGATGGCGTACATCTGCAGCCGTTGAAGTATCAAAAAGACTAGAACGATCCCTGTGAGCCATAAACTCTTTTAGCTGTTGTATCAGAAACTTCTTACTCCTTGAGAGCACATAAGCAGAAGCAAAGAAACAAGCCAATATAACCCCAACAATTACATCGTCGGAACGGGTGTTATAAGAAACACGTTCTCCTTCAATGCCACTGGCAAATTCACGCTCCGAATGATAGGTGGTAAGACACGTTGAGTCGGCCGATACAAATTGTTCTTGATAATAAAGAGTTAATGTATCCGCCTTTTCAGCCTCCGAAATACGTGCCGTATCTGGTTTCAACACAAAACACGGCAGAGCCTTCTCCGCATGAACAGTATCAACCGGCAATGGGGTCGTTATTGTATCCCTCACGTTCATATGGCCGCAAATTTCCGAATAGAAGAATCCCAAACAGGCACACTATGTATCTTTTCCAGCGCCATCTGAGGCGTATTGACCACAGTCCATATTTCACCATGACGGGAACGCATAAATCGCTCTTCAATGGCTTTTTGCAGCATTGTCAACAACGGGTCATAAAAGCCATTTATATTCAAAATAACAATCGGATTTAAGTAAAGCCCCAGCTGCTTCCAAGTAATAATCTCAAGGAGCTCCTCCAGCGTTCCGCATCCTCCGGGTAAAGCTATAACAGCATCACTTAAATCCGCCATCAACTGTTTACGTTCATGCATGCTATCAACCTTGATCAACTCTGTGAGTCCGGTGTGATGCCACCCCTGCTCAACCATAAAATTAGGGATAACACCCGTTACAGCCCCTCCGGCCGAAAGCACCGCATCGGCTACCGAGCGCATCAGTCCAATGCTTCCTGCACCATTAACCAAACGGATTTCTTCCTTGGCCAATAAGCGACCAAGTTCTTGAGCCGCTTCAAAGTAAACAGGATCAATCTGAGTACTTGAGGCGCTATACACACAAACGGAATGTATCTTATTCATCAACCAGAGATATTAAGCTAAATCGACTACAAAAATAGAGAAACTTTATTTATTTCCATCATTAAAAAGACGGAAGGTCATCCACACTGTTATATAAAACAACAGGTTGAACAACCTTCCTATAAATAAATAGCTGTAAAGCTACGCTGATTACAATCCGAAAGCGGCTTTGATTTTATCTACGTAATCGAGTTTCTCCCACGTAAACAATTCAACTTCCATTACTTTATCTGACAGATAGCGGGAATGGAAATGTTTGGTAACCATTTGCGGTTCGCGTCCCATGTGCCCATAAGCAGCAGTTTCACTGTAGATAGGGTTACGAAGTTTCAAACGATCTTCAATAGCCTTAGGACGGAGGTCAAATAACTCGTCAACTTTTCTAGCGATATCACCATCGGTCATTTTTACATTACTGCGTCCGTATGTATTGACATAGATATTGATTGGGCGAGCCACACCAATGGCATAAGAAACCTGAACAAGTACCTCATCGGAAACACCGGCAGCCACTAAATTCTTAGCAATGTGACGGGCAGCATAAGCAGCACTGCGATCCACCTTACTAGGGTCTTTACCAGAAAAAGCACCACCACCATGAGCACCTTTACCACCATACGTATCAACGATGATTTTTCTACCTGTCAATCCCGTATCACCGTGAGGGCCACCAATAACAAACTTACCGGTAGGGTTCACATGATACGTAATATCCTCATTGAATAAGGCCAATATCTTTTCGTTGTTGATAGAAGCAATAACACGAGGCATCAGCACCTCAATCACATCTTTACGTATCACAGCAAGCATCTCTTCATCAGCTTTCAACTGAGCTTCAGCAGAAGCATCAACAGGCTGTACAAAGTCATCATGCTGAGTTGAAACAACAATGGTATCAATCCTAACAGGTTGTCCGTTGTCATTATATTCAATCGTAACCTGGCTCTTAGAATCCGGACGAAGATAAGTCATTTCTTTACCCTCACGACGTACCTCAGCCAATACTTGAAGTATGCGATGAGCCAAATCAAGCGACAAGGGCATGTAATTCTCAGTTTCGTTTGTTGCGTAACCAAACATCATTCCTTGGTCACCCGCCCCCTGATTCATTGGGTCTTCGCGTTCTACGCCACGATTTATATCTGCGCTCTGCTCATGAATAGCAGAGAATACACCACATGAGTTTCCTTCAAACATATATTCTCCTTTGGTGTAACCAATGCGATTGATCACATTTCTGGCCACTTCCTGCAGATCCACATATGCTTCAGATTTCACTTCTCCCGCCAGCACTACCTGTCCGGTAGTAACCAAGGTTTCGCAAGCTACTTTTGAACTGGCGTCATAAGCCAACAGCTCATCAAGTACAGCGTCCGATATTTGATCGGCCACTTTGTCGGGGTGCCCTTCAGACACCGATTCGGATGTGAATAAATATCCCATAACAAATTTATGAATTGATAATGATAATCTTTGAAATGGTGACAAGGAAGAGTAGAAGTGCAAAAGCAGAGGAATGTTGTTTAGCATTTTTTTCTGTGGTTGCAAGCTACTCAAATCTTTCCACATTTCATTTCAGGTTGCAAAGATAAAGATTATAACTAAACAATCATATATCTTATTTATAATAAATCCAAAAAAGAAGAATAAATAACAGAGGGATAAGCGTCAGGATATCTTTTTGAGTAATTCCGCCATGGTAGAATGCAGAACAGGATGCTTCAAGTCGGGAGCAATTTGCGCCAAAGGTTCCATTACAAAAACACGCTGATTCATAAGTGGATGCGGAAGTACAAGCTGAGGGGTTTCCATTATTAAATCGTCATAGAGCAATAAATCAATATCCATAATACGATCACTGTATATGCCGTCTGAAGACTTAGCAGTTCGCCCCATACATACCTCAATCTGTTTAGTTTGGTGAAGTAAATCGAGTGGCAGCAAATCAGTCTCCACACACAACACCGCATTCAGGAAACTATTGACCGACTCAAACCCCCAAGGTTCAGAATTATAAAAAGCAGACAAGGACACAACGGTCCCTATCTGCTTTTCAATGTACAGTATGGCGGAATGAAGATTTTGTTCTTTGTCGCCTAAATTAGTGCCCAAGCCCAAATATACTTTCGCCATAATATGCTCATATCAATCAATGATAAGCATGGCATCTCCATACGTACCAAAACGATAATCTTCTTTCAATGCTACGTGATAAGCCTCCATTACCTGATCATAACCTCCAAATGCAGCTACAATCATCAGCAAAGTAGAAAGCGGCATATGAAAATTAGAGACCATACTATTAGCCACAGTAAAATCATAAGGAGGGAAGATGAATTTATTGGTCCAGCCTTCAAAAACCTTCAAGTGTCCATCCGTACTAACAGCACTTTCAACTGCACGCATCACAGTAGTACCGACAGCACAAACTCTTCGACCTTCATCTTTAGCACGATTCACCCGGCTAACGGCATCCTCGCCAACCTGCATCTGTTCAGAATCCATCTTATGCTTGGTAAGATCTTCCACGTCAATGTCACGGAAGTTACCCAGTCCGGCATGCATCGTAACGAATGCAAAATCAATCCCCTTGATTTCAAGACGTTTCATCAACTCACGACTAAAGTGCAAGTTAGCGGTTGGAGCAGTCACGGCCCCTTCTTTACGTGCAAATATAGACTGAAAACGCTCCGCATCTTCTTCTTCAACGGGACGTTTGATAATGGTGTGCGGAAGCGGAGTTTCTCCTAATGCATAAAGCGCCTTTTTGAACTCCTCGTGGGGACCGTCATACAAAAAGCGAAGCGTACGCCCGCGTGACGTTGTATTATCTATCACCTCAGCCACCATTGAATCATCTTCGCCAAAATAAAGTTTGTTACCGATGCGTATTTTACGTGCCGGATCAACCAATACATCCCACAATCTAAGCTCTTCGTTTAGTTCACGCAATAAGAACACTTCAATGCGAGCTCCCGTCTTCTCCTTGTTTCCGTACAACCGGGCCGGGAACACTTTGGTATCATTAAAGATGAACACATCTTTATCATCAAAATAGCCCAAAATATCTTTAAACACTTTGTGCTCAATCTCACCTGTAGTTTTATGTAACACCATCAGGCGTGACTCATCTCTATACTTTGCAGGATACAAAGCAATCTTCTCCTCAGGCAGCTTAAATTTAAATTGTGACAGTTTCATATATACGCTTTTTAGTCATTTTTATTTTCTTCATCAATACTCTGTTGCTCAAGCCATTCTACAAAACACTCAGGGTCCAAACAATGTTCTAGCGTGACCTCACCTACCCGGGTACGAATAAGACCGGTAAGATGCGCACCGCTTTGAAGCGCTTCTCCTATATCCCTGGCCAAAGCACGAATGTAAGTACCTTTGCTACATACAACCCTGATTTTAATTTCGGGCAAATTACACTCCAGCAACTCTATTTCATCAATAACCAATGTTTTGGGCTTGAGCTCCACTTCCTTCCCTTTTCGCGCCAGTTCGTAAGCTCTGGTCCCATCAACTTTACAAGCCGAGAAGGCCGGTGGTATCTGTTGAATCTCACCCAAAAACCGAGAAAGAGTTTCTGCAACCATCTCCGGAGTTATGTGTTCCGTTGGGTAAGTAGCATCAATTTCTTTCTCTAAATCATACGAAGGCGTTGTTGCTCCCAAGCATATCGTTGCAATATACTCTTTAGTCTGATATTGAAACTCCTCTATTCTTTTGGTCGCTTTCCCGGTACAGATAATCATCACACCCGTTGCCAACGGATCAAGAGTACCGGCGTGCCCCACTTTTAATTTCTTCACTTTTATTTTTCTACTCAACTGAGTGCGTACTCTCGCAACCAGATTGAATGACGTCCACCTTAATGGCTTATTAAAATAAAGTACTTCTCCTTCTGTAAAATTCATCAAACAATTTCTAAATTATAACCAAACATCAACATCACTAAAATAATTCCTCCCACTATAATACGATAGTAGCCAAAAGCCTTGAATCCATATTTGGTTACAAAGCTGATAAAAAACTTGATGGCCAACAATGCCACAACAAATGCCACGATGTTCCCAATAATCAATGCTCCCATATTATCAGCCAGAATCTGCATACCTCCTGTAGTAAATAACTTATAGACCTTGTAAGCAGTGGCGGCAAACATCGTTGGAACGGCCAAAAAGAAAGAGAACTCTGCTGCCGCTTTGCGCGTCATTTTTTGTGTCATCCCTCCCACTATGGTAGCCATGGAACGAGACACTCCCGGTATCATGGCAACACATTGAAACAAACCGATTTTGAAAGCTCGTTTCTCTGTTAGTTCTGTCTGCTCTTCCTGATTCACAAAAATCTGATCACAGAAAAGCATGAATATTCCACCCAGGACAAGCATTACCGCAACAACAGCCACACTCTCCAACATCTCGTCAATCTTATCACTGAAAAGCAAGCCGAAAAAGGCAGCAGGAAGAAAAGCAACCAGCAGCTTCCAGTAGAAATCAAATTTATACAATATGCGCTTTCCGTAAACCAGCATTTTTTGCGTTGCCGACAGTCCGCTTACTCCCTCATTATCAAAGACAGTACACGTATTCAGTTTGAAAAAACGCTTCCAATAAAGACATACCACTGATAAAATAGCACCAAACTGAATAATTACAGTAAATGCCTTCACAAATTCAGTGCTTTGTACCCCCAGCATATTTTGGGCTATAATCATGTGACCGGTCGACGAAACCGGCAAAAATTCAGTCAATCCTTCTACAATAGCTATAATAATAGTCTGTAGAATAGTCAAATCACCCATTCTTTATTCTTTTATTTTAGGCTTACGCAGCACAGCGTAGATCATAAAAATAAAACCTAGGAAGCAGACAACGGGTGCTACCTTAATTCTTCTAACACTAAAAATATCAGGCTCAAAAGCCGATTCTGTGGAAGAAGGACCTGTCATCAACAGAAATCCAAGAATAACAACCACCATGCCGACAGCCAACAGAATGAAATTGGTTTTGTCGAAAGCAAATTTTTGTTTATCCGCCATTTTATTATCGTTTTATTAAATGTAGTACAATGAACCGGCTTTCATTCTCAGGTACTTATTAATAGACAAATAAGCACAAAAGAAAGTGATAAGCACCCCAAAAACCAACACAGAAAGAGCCACCAATACCATCACATTGGGAGTTATAACCCGTATCAATTCGGGCTCATAAGAAACTAGCCAATACGCTGTTCCCATTAAAATAGAATCGGCAATGATTGCCGCAAGTATCCCGCTCCAAATGTTTCGAAGCAAAAAGGGTTTACGTATAAATGCCCAGCTTGCTCCTACCAGCTTCATCGTGTGAATAAGGAATCGTTTGGAATAGATAGCCAGACGTATGGTGTTATTGATCAATGCAAAAGATATAAAGGTAAGCACAACAGCCAACGCAAGAAGAACCAGACTTATGTTTTTGATGTTTTCATTCACCGCATCTATCAGATCTTTCTGGTAAAGCACTTCCTGAATATTCGTATTTTTCTTTATCACCTTTTCAATCTTTGCAATACTGTCGGAATTGGCATAATCCGAGTGCAACTTAATCTCGATAGAAGCAGTAAAAGGATTATAGCCCAGAAACTCTTCCGGATTGGTACCCATCGCTTCGGACTGCTCCTTCAAAGCCTGCTTCTTTGATATATAAACAGACTCCTTCACAAAAGGCTCCTCATTCAAACGCTTCTGCAGTTTCAATATATCCGACTCCTTCATCTCATCGCTTACCAACACAGAAAAGTTTATGTTTTCACGAACATAAACCGATAAATTGTTGGCAGCCAGTACAAAGAAAACAACTAACCCTAACAATAACAACACTAACATAGTACTGATGCTGGATGTTACAAACTGCATATCGAAAAATGGAATCGAATTATTTTTGCTTTTACTCTTCATTATCTTTTCTTCCTGAAAATATATATCATGGAACTACTTCTCTCTTTTTTCGCCAACGAACTAAACCAAGCCATGGTACCCGTCAGCAACCCTCTTACAAAAGGCATCGAATTGCCTCTGTTCTTTTCACTAAGCATGGACACATAGAAAGCATCGAAAGGCATCGGGTGGCGAGCAGCCAGAATAAAGCCGTTTTTCGCACCCCATTGCTGCATGGTGGCCGGTGTAAAATGCCATAAATGACGCGGAACATCATACGCCGCCCAATGTTCGCCATACTTCTTCGCATCATAAGAATCACAATTGGGAACCGCGACCACAAGTATGCCACGTTCAGAAAGCAAATCAGACAAGCGCTCCCACGTATTTTGTAAATTCTGCAAATGTTCCATGACGTGCCAAAGTGTAATCACATCAAAACTCGCATCCGGAAAATCGAGTAAAGCCTCTTCGCTTTTTACATCCAGATTAAAATGCTCTTTGGCAAATGAACGAGCCGACGGACTCTTTTCAACGGCTTCCACTTGCCAGCCACGCAGATACATGGCATTGGCAAAATAACCGGTACCCGTACCGATATCTAAGATTCGTCCCGAGCGTCGGTGCGATTCTTTCATCACCAATTGCGCTTTCTTAGAAAGCATGTAAGAACGTACATAATGATATATACGATTCATAAATCCTTTTCGGGTATCTGTATGCGAAATATAATCCGGAGTTTCATAATACCTCCCGATCTCTTTCTCATCGGGAAATTCATGAGTAAAAATAAAACCGCACTGTTCACACCTGCCTAAATCGAACGATTCAGAAGAGGCATAAAAATCAGTACAATTCTTGAAGTGATTTATGTTTGTGCTTCCGCACAGCGGACAAGCATTTATTCTGACTTTATTCATTAGTTTTATATCAAATTTGAAAGTAACCCTTGACTATAAGCTACAATACACCCTAATTTGGTGCAAATAAACAAATAAAATATGACCTTATCGGTATTCGTTAAGGTCTTTTAATATTATAAAGCCTTTAAAAAAGACATTTTATCTATACATTTGGAAATTAACATCACCTAACATACAAATATATCATGAACAAGTCACTAACAAAATCGAGCAACAAGGTTATTGCCGGCGTGTGCGGCGGATTAGCTGAATATTTTGGAATGGATTATACCGTGACACGGCTCATCTATGCTCTGCTTACTATTTTTACAGCCTTTGCAGGAGGAATTATTTACATCATCTTGTGGATTATAATGCCTGAAAATTACCGGAAATAAGACATTACAACGAGGGCTATCTCACTTACAACAAATGAGATAGCCCCGTTTTATGTTATCCAACCGAGTATTACACAGCCAAAGGCTCACCTTTGAGCGTGGCTGAACTAGCTTCTGTTATAACGACTTGAACAAAATCGCCAATTTTATGATTGGCTCTGTCGAACACAACCACCTTGTTTTGTTCCGTACGGCCAAACAACTGTTCGCGCGAACGCTTTGAAACCCCTTCAACCAGTACTTCATACGTTTTGCCTACACACTTTTGATTGGCTTCGAGCGACAAACGGTTTTGCAGAGCAATGATCTCATTCAACCGGGCCACCTTGATTTCCTCAGGTACATCATCGGCCAACTTTTTCGAAGCATACGTTCCGGGTCGTTCGGAATATTTAAACATGAAAGCAGAATCGTACCCGCATTCTTCCATCAGTGAAAGAGAAAGCTGGTGATCTTCATCCGTTTCAGAATGGAAACCGGAGAAAATATCGGTAGTCAGTCCACAATCCGGAATGATTCTTTTAATGGCCTGAACACGTTCCAGGTACCACTCGCGCGTATATTTACGATTCATCAGTTTCAGGATGCGTGAACTACCGCTTTGCACAGGCAAATGAATGTGCTTACATACGTTGGGTACTTCGGCTATCACCTGTAACGTTTCGTCACTCATATCTTTGGGATGGGAAGTCGTGAAGCGAATGCGCGCACCGGGAGCAGCTTCGGCTACGATACGTAATAACATGGGGAATGTCACGGTGCGCTCACCATCCTCAAACTGATAAGAATTCACATTCTGGCCCAGCAGTGTAATTTCTTTATACCCTTTTGTTATTAAATCCCGAACCTCATTCAAGATACTGGAAACATCCCTGCTTCGTTCGCGGCCTCTTGTGTAAGGAACAATGCAATACGTACAAAAATTATTGCAGCCCCTCATAATAGACACAAAGCCGGAGATGTGATTACCACAAATACGCGAAGGAATAACCTCCCGATAAGTCTCCGTAGTAGAAAGCTCAACATTGATAGCCTTCTCACCCGTTTCAACAGCAGCCACTAAATCGGGCAGGGTTAAATACGCATCAGGACCCACCACCAAATCAACATGATGTTTTTCAATCAGTTCATCCTTCACACGTTCCGCCATACAACCCAAAACACCTACTATCAAGTGCTTTTTTTTCTTCTTCAAAGCATAGAAGTGTTCCAGGCGATTTAAAATTTTCTGCTCTGCATTATCGCGAATCGAGCACGTGTTCATAAACACCGCATCGGCCTCATCGAGCGATTCGGCAACCGAATAACCCGCCATCTGCATTACAGAAGCAATCACCTCGCTGTCGGCCACATTCATTTGACAGCCATAAGTCTCAATAAACAACTTTTTGTTGTCTTCTACAGTTGCAGATTTAAAGTCTGCTCCCGTCAATTCGTTCATAATTTTATGTATTTTAATGTGAGGCTGCAAAGATAACATATTTTTTGAACGAAACAGACATGCGCAAGCCTACAAAAATTTGCATGATCTATTTGCCTAACGAATAGTAAAAGCCCTATTTCTTGTTACAGATTATAATTAATGTTAATCAAATACTATCTTTTCATTAAAATACTTGCTTTTTATAATTCAAATTTACATTTTTGTGAGATGAAAGAAACATTAGATTTTTTCATAGTTAAGGTTTAGGTTAAAAAAACTAAGGGGAGCTGTGAAGCTGCCCTTTTTTCATGCTAAAACATTGGTAATAATCAGATTAAATGCCTACCTTTGGCGCGTATTTAGAAAAATCATTATGGAAGATTTCCTACAATTTCTAGTGATCATAGGCGTTATCGTTATTGGAATCATCAGGCAGGCCAACAAAAACAAGGCTGGCAAACAACCTGATGCGACTCCACGTATCCCTTCGGGCCAAGAAAAAGAGACAATGGAAACTCGTCCTATATTCCCCACTAATGGAGAACAGTGGTTCCCCACGCAAACATTTCCTGCTCACAGAACAGAATCATCAGAAATAAAAGTGAGCAAAATGAAAAAGCAAAAAACTTTTAAGCAATCCACTTCACCACCTCCTGAAAAAAGAATTGATGAAATTCAAGAAGTCTCCCGGCAAGAAGAAATAAGGGAGAATGATTTTAGCCTTAATTCCGCAGAAGATGCGAGAAAAGCTATTATCTGGTCAGAAATACTTCGAAGGAAATATTAAAAAATAATTTAAACAAAGAAAATATACTATTATTTATGTCATTTAACTTTATTAGCGCAGCTGAAGCTGCAAGCCTTGTAAAACATGGCTACAACATCGGGCTAAGCGGATTTACTCCCGCTGGTACGCCCAAAGCCGTTACGGCAGAAATAGCAAAAATAGCAGAAGAGGAACACGCAAAAGGTAATCCCTTTCAGATTGGGATTTTCACAGGAGCATCTACCGGTGATTCTTGTGACGGAGTACTTTCTCGAGTTAAGGCAATTCGTTACCGCGCCCCTTACACAACAAATAAAGATTTTAGAACTGCGGTCAACAACGGTGAGATAGCCTACAACGACATTCACTTGTCACAGATGGCACAAGAAGTACGTTACGGCTTCATGGGAAAAGTCAACGTGGCTATCATTGAAGCTTGCGAAGTGACTGCCGACGGAAAGATCTACCTTACAGCTGCCGGAGGTATTGCTCCTACAGTTTGTCGCCTGGCCGATCAAATTATTGTTGAATTAAACAGTGCTCACAGCAAAAACATGATGGGCATGCACGACGTTTACGAGCCGCTTGACCCTCCTTACCGTCGTGAAATCCCTATTTATAAACCCAGTGATCGAATCGGACTGCCATACATTCAGGTTGATCCGAAAAAGATTATCGGCGTGGTTGAAGTGAACAAACCCGACGAAGCCAGATCATTCGCGGCAGCCGATCCTTTGACGGACAAAATCGGCCAGAATGTAGCCGACTTCCTGGCAGCCGACATGAAACGTGGCGTGATCCCTTCTACATTCCTTCCTTTACAGTCGGGTGTAGGCAACATCGCAAACGCTGTTTTAGGTGCATTGGGAAGAGACAAAACCATCCCTGCATTCGAAATGTACACAGAAGTTATTCAAGATTCAGTGATTGCACTGATGAGAGAAGGCCGCATCAAATTTGGAAGTACCTGCTCATTGACAGTAACTAACGACTGTCTGCAAGGCATTTATGATGATATCGACTTCTTCCGCGACAAACTGATTCTTCGTCCGTCTGAAATATCAAACAATCCGGAAGTCGTAAGACGTTTGGGACTTATCTCAATCAACACAGCTATCGAAGCCGACATATACGGCAATATCAATTCTACCCATATCGGTGGAACCAAGATGATGAACGGAATTGGCGGTTCGGGCGATTTCACTCGTAACGCTTTCATTTCCATCTTCACATGCCCTTCTGTTGCAAAAGACGGAAAGATCAGTTCCATTGTTCCTATGGTTTCTCACCAAGACCACAGCGAGCACTCGGTAAACATCTTAATTACCGAACAAGGAGTTGCCGACCTCCGCGGTAAGAGCCCTGTTGAAAGAGCTCAAGCCATCATTGAGAACTGTGCTCACCCCGATTACAAAGAAATTCTTTGGGATTACATGAAGCTATCGGGCAAAGGACAAACTCCTCACTGCGTACAGGCCGCTTTGGGCATGCATGCAGCACTCAATCGCACGGGCGATATGAAAAATGTAAATTGGGCTGACTTTGCCAAATAAATAAAAAGTTAAGCACACACACTTCGGGCGGCTCCTTGCTTTGTAACTTCAAAGTAAGAGCCGCCCGAATTTATTTCAGTGAACAGAGCAGCTCGCACAATTTATCCTGGAAGCTCCGCGCAGCCTTTCCATCCAAAACCTGCTGATTCATAATCACGAAAGCTATCTCATGGCCGTTATCAGCTTTCAAATAGCCCGCCAGCGTACTGACACCCGACACCGTTCCCGTTTTAGCACGAACATTACCATAAGCCTTCCCACCTTTCATTCTGTATTTCAGCGTACCATCCACCCCGGCAATGGGCAGTGCATCAAAGACCTCCTTATATATCTCCGGTTTGGAATGAGCATATTTCAAAAACGCCAGCATTAACTCAGGGCTCACATAATTATACAAAGACACACCCGATCCATCGTGAATTTCATATTGTTCGGGCCGATACCCCAGTTCCCTGATCAAATCACGGATAACCTGCACCGACTCTTTCGCCGTGGTACGGCACGTATCACACCCCTTTTGCCAAGCACCCAGATGATAAAACAAAGCCTCAGCCGCTAAGTTGTCACTCTCCTTGAGAGCTCTGTGCAGCACATCAGTGGTAGCATGCGCTTTCTCAACCAGCAAGAAAGCATCCGGTGGAGTCACTTTAAAGCCACCCAACCGCTTTATAGTTATATCCTGATCATGAGCCCGCTCACGAAACGTATGCATAAAAAAGTCGGCCGGGCGAGATATCGTCATTTTCTCGTTCAAAGCATTCAACGAGCTCCCCTGTATAACCAAGTCATTTTTTCCATTCATCCAATCGCGGCCGACAGAGAACTTGCCGGTTTCCGAATTAGTTGTCAGGTTCTCCACCGTGTAGAAAGAAGAACGAGGAACCACAGTAACATGATTCACACCTTTCTTATAAGGAACAACAGACACATCCACGCATCCCTTGTGAAACATAAGCGGAGAAAGCATCGGCTGAAAGTCATAAGGAGCATCGTCCCAGCACCAACCCTCGCCATAGAACAACGAGTCCGAGAAAGAAACATCCCCGTAGAGCTTCCCCTTCACCTTTCTCAGTCCCCTAGCTTTGAGCGATGCAACCAGCTCATCCATATCCGCATCCATGAATTCAGAATCAAAGCGCCCCTTCACAAACATATTGCCGTGTAAAACACCATCGTCATCAAGCTCCCCCTGTCCGTACACAGACGTGGCAAAGCGAGCAGACGTATTCATGCGTGCCAGGTGCGTGATGGATGTAATCAGCTTCAGCGTGGAAGCCGGACGAGCCGTTTTCTGTTCCCTATACGTGTAGAGCGACACGCTGTCAGTCAAATCAAACACCGCAATTCCAACATCAGATACCTTCAACAAATCATCCTGGAGCAACTGCTCCATCTGTGCGGTCAGCGTTTGCTGCGCACCCAACGAAGAAAGGCACAGCCAGAAAACAAACACAAAAAAAGACCTCTTTCTTTTCATTCCCTATCAATCAACCAAACAATACCTACATTAAAACCTCCTTAAAGATTTCGCTCACCGTGGGGTGAGGAAACACCACCCTCTTCCATTCATCGGCTTTTAGCCCCATTTGAATAGCCATTGCAGCCAACGTAATCAGCTCCGAAGCAGGGTTTCCCAACAAGTGCGCCCCCAATACACTACCGTCGGAGGACAGAATCAGTTTACACAAACCGCTTACCGCCTCGTTCTCAGCAACAAACCGGCCGGAATACGTCATGGGCATCTTCCTGACCACATAATCAATCCCCGCTTTCATGGCAGCCTCTTCCGTGTAACCCACACCCGCAAATTCAGGATTCGAATACACCACTCCCGGTATGGCCCGGTACGACATGCTGTGCGACTGACCCAATAGGGTATGAGCAGCCACCTCCGCTTCGCAAACAGCCGTATGCGCCAAAAGAGAAAAGCCGGTTAAGTCGCCACAAACATACACAGAAGGAATGCTCGTCTGCATGCAAGGATTCACCAGTGGATACCCTTGCTTCGTCACCTCCAGATTCAGATTCTCCAAACCGAACCCCTTAACAACAGGCCGTCTGCCCACGCTCAGCAACAGCTTTTCCGAAGCAACCGGCTGAACACCGTCCTCTTCGAACTCAACCACCACTTCCCCGTCGGCCTCTTTCACCGCTGCAACCTTACGGCTCAGCAAGAAAGAAACCCCTTTCTTGGAGTACTCTTCCCTCAACAAAGCCGCCAGTTCGCGATCCATGCCGCTCAATATTTCGTCCATCATTTCAACCACCGTAACCTTCACGCCCAGCGAGTTGAAATAACAAGCAAACTCCACGCCAATGACCCCACCGCCTAAAATAGTCAGCGAGCGGGGTAACTCTTTCACCTCCAGCGCCTCCTTATGCGTCCAGTAAGGAACCCGGTCGACACCCGGAATGGGAGGAACGAACGTTTCGGATCCCGTGCAAACAAGCAGATGCTCCGATTCGTACACCTCTTCCCCGCATCGCACCCGGTTTTTATCAATAATGAATGCCTCACCGTTTATCACCTCAACACCCGCCTGTGCCAATCTCGCCTTGATGCCCAGCACCAATTTACGAACCACTTTCGACTTACGCGCCACCATCTTGCCTAAATCAAAAGAGGCTGCGCCGAACTCCACTCCGTACTTGGACGCCTGTCGCCCCGAGTCATACAGCTTTGCCGAATATAACAATGTTTTCGTCGGAATACACCCCTCATTCAAGCATACCCCGCCCAAATTACGCTTCTCAAATAACAGAACCTGCAAACCACCCGCAGCCAGTTTCTCCGCAGCAGTATACCCGGCCGGTCCGCCGCCTATAATAATCACATCATACTTCATAGATTATAAGATTTATGATTGAACAAATCGTTCGCGTATCAGTTGAATAAACTCCTTCTCCTTCACCGGAATCAGCGCCACATACTTATCATACCCCCAACGAATCAACACAAAATGAGTCACCGAACAGTTGAACACAGTCATGGAACGTTTGCGCTCTATGGACAGAATCTCCCCGATAGGAATGGTTCTTTTTTTATAGAACCGCCCCTTTGCTATCACCAACAGCCCCTCCGCCGTAACGGTATAAGTAGTGTGTATCACACATTCAATCAATACCAGCAGCACAAGCGAAAAGAGCAACGCCCCAAGCGCCTGTTTATGCCAAACCAGATAAACCGTACAAACAGATACCAAAACCAGAAAAAGCAGATGATACCAGGTAATGCGGGCATGAAAAACACGATTCATAAGCTTATTTTTGCCGGCAAGTTAACCAAATTATGAATTAATGCCAACGAAAAGCACAATGAATAGACTATTTTAGTAGTTTTGCAACACAATAAACAATTGTTGATGGCTAATGCCGGGCAAAGGCAGATGCTCCGTCTGTCTGCTTCTGATACAATAACCTTCAACCAACAACTTGTAAGATCATGATTAAGAAATTCGATTTTCTGGTAATCGGTTCCGGAATTGCCGGTATGAGTTTTGCGCTGAAAGTGGCGCATAAGGGTAAAGTAGCGCTTATTTGCAAAACCGAGCTGGAAGAAGCTAACACGTACTACGCTCAAGGAGGAGTCGCTTCGGTTACCAATACGTTAGTAGATAATTTTGAGAAACATATTGAAGACACGATGATCGCGGGCGACTGGATCAGTGATCGTGCCGCCGTTGAGAAAGTAGTTCGTGAGGCGCCTGCTCAAATCAACGAGCTCATAAACTGGGGCGTTAACTTTGATAAAAATGATAAAGGAGAGTTCGACTTACACCGAGAAGGCGGGCATTCCGAATTCAGAATACTCCATCACAAAGACAATACCGGTGCCGAGATACAAGATAGTTTGATCAATGCCATTAAAAACCATCCCAACATCACGGTGTTTGAAAATCATTTCGCCATTGAAATATTAACCCAGCACCATCTGGGCATTGAAGTAACCCGGCAAACACCCGATATTAAATGTTACGGTGCCTACATACTCGATCTGAAGAGCGGCAAAGTAGATACCTATTTATCCAAAATAACCCTCATGGCCACCGGAGGCGTGGGAGCTGTTTACCAAACAACCACCAACCCGCTTGTTGCCACGGGAGACGGTATTGCCATGGTGTATCGCGCCAAAGGTACCGTTAAAGACATGGAATTCGTACAGTTCCACCCTACCGCCCTCTTCCACCCGGGCGACCGTCCGTCGTTCCTGATCACAGAAGCCATGCGCGGTTACGGAGGCATACTACGTACCAAAGACGGCAAAGAATTCATGCAGAAGTACGACTCTCGTTTATCGTTGGCTCCACGCGACATTGTGGCCCGCGCCATAGACAATGAGATGAAGAACCGGGGAGACGACCACGTGTACTTGGACGTGACACACAAAGATGCAGAAGAAACCCGGAAGCACTTCCCCAACATCTATGAAAAGTGCATGAGCCTGGGCATCGATATAACAAAAGAATTTATTCCCGTGGCCCCCGCCGCCCATTACCTTTGCGGAGGTATTCAGGTAGACCTCAACAGCCAGTCATCCATCGAGAGACTTTATGCCGTAGGCGAATGCGCCTGCACCGGCTTGCACGGAGGCAATCGTTTGGCATCCAACTCACTGATTGAAGCCGTAGTCTATGCAGATGCAGCAGCGCAGCATAGCCTCAACACGATAGACGAATACACCTACAACACCCGGATTCCCGAATGGAACGACGAAGGTACCCGTTCGACCGAAGAGATGGTGCTGATCACCCAAAGCATGAAAGAGGTGAATCAAATAATGAGCGCCTACGTGGGCATTGTGCGGTCTGATTTACGTTTAAAACGAGCATGGGACCGACTGGATATCATTTACGAGGAAACCGAAAGCCTCTTTAAGCGCAGCTTGGTATCTAAAGAAATTTGCGAGCTAAGAAATGTAATCAATGTAGGCTATCTGATTATGAGACAGGCCATTGAACGGAAGGAAAGCAGGGGATTGCACTACACCATCGATTATCCTCATGCTAAAAATAAGGGTTAACCCATCAACCACAAGCATATTGAAGCCGTGACGAATGATCACGGCTTCAATACCTTGTTCTATTCAAATGATAAGATATATTATAAAATCCCTATAGCAAGAATCATATAAAGTACAGCGTTATTTTCTTTCAATAGATTTAAAAAAATCAGCCATTTCACTATAGGTATAATCACGTCCATCTCTATCTTTTAATTTGATGGAATCTTCGGCATTCTTGATAGCAAAATCTAGGTTGCCACCTTGAGATTCAAGAAAGCGATGCAGGCCTTGGCATGATTTAAAAAAATCTTCCGTTTTTTTATATCCATAAACCTCCAGCTCTTTGCATAATTCATCGGACGATAAATATTCTTTGGTAGTAATTTTAAAATAGAAATAAAACCAGATCTCCAAGCACCGTTCATTTTCAAAGAAGCGAATGTAAGTATCTAAACCTTTCTTGGGCCTATAAATTCTTTTATCGTGATAACTTTTTTTTAGTTTTAAATAATTCTCTCTGTTTCTTCCTTGTTTTTTATTGTCCATATCAATTAAACAGAAAATATTATTATATCCTTCTTCAATGGCTTTTTTAATTTGCTTTTCCAAATCGAACATGCTTGTTGCATGATTAGGAATAATTGGTTTGATATCAGCTTTGATAATACCTTGAAGAGATTTTAGATAATATTTTTCTGTTATACCCTCTCCTATAACAGCTATGGTTTTCTTTAGTTTTGTCATATCGATATAGAATTAATCGCAACAAGTGTCATTGATAAAAACATTCCCGAGCTCAGGTTTAGCTCCTAATTTTCCGGTCCTATATGCGTTGTATAGTGACGCATTTTTATGTATGCCGAAATCAGAAGCCCTGTTGACAATCGTTGCAGCGGTCTCTTTAACCTTCTCTGCGAACCAAATCATATCTCTACGTATAAAATCTTCATTCAACAATTGCTGATCTTGTGTTGTAATAATAATCTGTGACTTGTTGGTATTCATGATGAATACTGTTAGCAGATGCAGCAGCAAGTCATAATGCAACCCTCTTTCTATTTCATCAAACATATAAATATGATCATCGGAAACCATATCATACAGATAGTTTAACAATTCAAAATACTGCAATGTGCCCGCAGATTGAGCTCTTTTGTCCAAAGAAAAATTCCCAGCTGAAGATTGATGCGTAAAAACAACCTCCTCTTTCTTTTCGGCCAATAGTTTCTTTTTAACAACATCAGGTAAATCATTATCCGTAGCTAATTGTTTCCTGATATTTTCGGGAATCTCGTTATTAATTTCTTCAATAGATATTTTAGCAATATTGAAATCGGCATCTTTTAAAGACTGCATAATAAACTTATGTCTCTTTTCTTCTTTCAGCACAAGTTTGGTTATGTCCATGAAATCATCTCCATCACCATTAACATTGTGTACATGCTCCTTTATCCAATTGTATAACAAACTTATTTGAAGCGCATCTTCGTCAACAGAAACTTTGGCGTAAGTAGATAATACTGAATGGTTGTTTAATGTATTTGAAGAAAATGTGTTTTTTGTTTTTGCAAGAAGCCCAAGCGTTCTTCCAAATTCAATGTTAGGCTTTACCTCTTCTCCAACATAAGTACGGTTATAAAACAAAGATAAAACACCATTAGGAGCATATTCTAATTTCTCAGCAAGAATTCGTTGTTGATCATACTTTATGGAATAATCATATCTGATTCCACCTACATAAAACGAAATATATAATTCTGTTGGCTTGTCTTTGCTTAATGCAAAAGGATAGAATGGTATCTTTTCTTTTCTCTCAAATGCGGGTTGAAATAACCTTAGCCAAATTGTATTTATAGCATATAACAAATTGGTTTTACCGGATGCATTAGCTCCATATAGAATCACAAACTTATTTAACCTCAAATTGCTTTTTACTTCACGAGTTAGTAATTCTATTGCCGTATCATCTTTTGTCGATTCAAAAGATATGGTTTGCCGATCACTGATAGACATGAAATTTTCGACTCCAAATTCTCTTATCATACATTTCTAAGATTAAATTCGTAATTATCCTACAAAATAAGCAAATAAAAATCATAAAACAATTATTTTATTTGTAAAATGCATAATGGGAGCCTTAATAAACTATAAAACGTTATCATTGTAGGCTATCTGATTATGAGACAGACCATTGTACACAAAGAAAGCAGGGGATTGCACAACACCATCGACTATCCTCATGCTAAAAAATAAGGTCGCCAACAGCGCGTATACTCAAAGTTCTTTAATTGACAGGCAGCGCAACACAACGTAAGTTATCAACCCACTTATTATTGAAGCGATTATATCGTTAAGGTCATAAGTTTTATTAAACAGAGAGAATCTATCTGAAGATTCCATAATAACCAATGCAAGTACAGCAACTGGAATCATCTCTATTGTTTTAACATTTTCGCGCCTTATTCCTGATAGAATAAACAATAGAGCCGGAACAGCCAAAAGGCTTCCCAAAGTATCAGCTACATGGAAATCATTAATGCCATGCATATAAATATACGGGCGATAGGTATGGTTTAAAACAAAGAGAATGAAAAGGAATAACAATCCAATTAAAACGCGATAAATTTTCTTATTCATAAGTAACCTGTGCTGCTTTATGCTAAAGCATTATACAATTGGATTATGAGTGACATAATCACATAAATTGAAAGAATAATAATGGTTTTCTTTTGGCTCTTAATCTTCTTCTCTAATTGTTCTTTCGACTTTTGTTCCATAACGTTGTGTCAATTTAATAAATGAATATCATTCTACATTTCTTTTTTCTGCTACAAAAATAAAGTAAAAAAAAAGAATTAGCTGCCTTTTTGCGATAACAGGTAGATTTTACAAAACATTGATTATCAAGATACTAAGTTTTTGTCCGATAACAATTTGAATATAAGGCCATGCAATATGATGCAAAACCGGATTATATTCAATTATAGTCTCAAAAAACAAAAGAGACAAGTTTGATTTGGAAACTGATCGTTCCATTCAAATGATAAGGTATATTACAATCTGTACGGCAAGAATCAATGACAGGTACAAAGCCCGCTTTATTCTTCGTTTGATAAATGGCAATTGACCAATAATCAATAACCCGGTTAATATAGCCATTACCATAACCTGGCTATAATTTTTCTCTAGCGGATCCAGCGTAAATAGCAATGCGTAAATAATTGCTAATGGTAAAATCGGGCCATGCATTTCCCACAATCTGACGGTCGGCTACAGTTATCTTCTTCTTGAGAATCTGCTTTGAGATTGTAAATCATTGATAATCAACACTTCCAAAAAGCAAATCAAAGCAAAAGAAACAAACTGGAAACAAAAATTTCAAAAACCCCAAAATGAAAACATCTGCTTAACATATCTTAACAAGGAAATGAACGGAAATTTTCATTTTCTATCATTTTGTTGTGCGCTCCTGGGGGTACAAAATCAGGTGTTGTGAACCTCATTGTCGTTTCAACAATCAGGTTGTTCTTGTTGCAATAGTTGGAGAAAAATCTGCGAAAAGTGGGTGTTTTGTGTGGCATTTCATAGTATTTTCAAAGAAAATACACATGTATTTGTAACTTTCTCTGGATAAGAAACCTATTTCTCGCAAAGAATTATTAACTTTGCATCAAAGTTTAACATCATTAAGCTTTATGTCAAAGCTAAATCGACTCAAAGCAGTTCTTGCTGAACAGGACAAAACCAGTAAATGGTTGGCAGAACAAGTTGGCAAGTCTGCATGTACTGTTAGTAAATGGTGCAACAATGTTGTTCAACCAGATTTGAACACTCTCGATAAGATTGCAAAACTCCTTGACGTTGACGTAAAAGACTTGTTGAACTCAGCTGAAAAATAAACTTAGTATATTATGGCAAAAGCAAAACCTTTTATCAAGTGGGTTGGCGGAAAGAGTCAGCTCATTGAACAACTGGATGCACAACTTCCAGCTGACTTTGGTAATTGGGAGAATGTAACGTACATAGAGCCCTTTGTGGGTGGTGGAGCAATGCTCTTCTATTTGCTTCAGCGTTATCCTAATATCCAACACGCTATTATCAATGATATAAATCCTGATTTGGCAACATGCTATCGAACTGTTAGGGATAACCCTGAACAGTTGATTGAGTCATTGAGAGATATAGAAAATGCATATTTGGCTCTTGAAACTGAAGAAGGAAGGAAAGACTTCTTCATGGCTGCTCGCGATCGATACAACGAGAAGAATCTTGACCCCATCGAGAATACGACAAAATTCTTCTTTTTGAATAGGACTTGCTTCAATGGTCTTTACCGAGTAAATAAGAAGGGATTGTTCAATGTACCTTTTGGAAAATACTCAAATCCAACTATATGCGATCCTGATACTATCAGAAAAGATAGTGAGTTATTGCAGCGTGTGGAGATTCTAAATGGTGACTTTGAGGAAACATTTGAACATGCACATGGCAATACTCTTTTCTACTTTGACCCTCCATATCGTCCATTGAGTGACACATCAAGTTTCAATGATTATGCAAAAGAAGCTTTTAATGATGATGCTCAGATTCGTTTGAAAGAGTATTGCGACCGCATAAATGAAGCAGGCTTTCATTTTATGTTGAGCAATTCGGATTGTAAGGACAAGAATGAAAATGACAATTTCTTCGATGTCTTGTACCAAGCATATCAAATTGAACGTGTATGGGCTTCAAGAAGCATCAACTCAAATCCCAATAAACGAGGAAAGTTGACGGAGATTCTTGTACACAATTATGTAGAAACAAAAAACAATGTCAATGGCGGTATATTCCATTTTGAAGGCAATGTGCCTGAATAAATGGAGTTTGCCTTGGCTGTAAATCAGTGAAGGGAAGTTATGACTGGAGGTTTGTTTATAGCTCTCTATGACGATGAGTCATTGAAATTATATCTTGACAAGGGGGTATATGGATTCCTTATGCCTCCTGTCTTTACCGATAAACCAAATTCAAGAAGCCGTCACTATCATATTCTTGCAGACTATGCGTGTAGTCGAGAAGAAACCGATGTATTCTTCTTCCTCAAAAGAAAGATTGTGTATGGAGGTAAAATCTATGGTAATCGCGAGTCAGGTTCGTTCTATTTGAATGGATCAACAAGTCCATTGGGAAGAGCTGCTGATGCCGAACTGTTTTGGGACGAATCAGTCAGAGCAAAGTATTTTGAGACTGATACACCTGGTGTATTCAGAGTAGAAAGAAATGGAGGCATGAGGTCTCAACCCTTTATGTTCCAATTCAGACAGAATGAAAATTCTGGAAAGTATATTCTTTCTGATGACCTCTACTTTGAATTAGGCAAATATCCTTACCCTCTGCCCTCTAATAGTATGCAGGGAATGGGATTCTGCACTCTTACACCAGGCGAAGTCAGTACACTGCAAAACCTTATCCCTCAAAGCAATAAAAGAATTGAATTTGAGGGTGAAGGTGAGATAGACAAGACAGGTGAAGGAACATTGTTCGACAGCGAACTTGTTTCCGTAAATGACGATTTAGTAAACGAAGCACAGCTGGAATTTACAATACTCTCGTCAATCGAACCCTTTGCAGATTTCCTTCAGGACGAATACGTTTTATGTAGGCAAGTTCCAATTTCTCCTTTCAAGCCCAGTGAAATGGATAGAGCGGACATTTGCTTATACAGTTTAACGAATCCCATCAAGAATGGCACAATACCAAACGTTATCATTGAATTGAAAAAGGACGCTGGTAATAAAGCGGCTTATGAGCAAGTAGAACGTTATCTTAAATGGGTTAAGAATATCACAACCCCAGAAGAATATGCAAGAGTCAAAGCCTATATAATAGCTCCACGTATTACCCGTATTAGGGCAGCAAGCGTATCTGCTGAATATAGAGAAAAGATATTGATGTATTCAATTAGTACAAACAGTTTTGTATCATTAGTATAACCACATATTATGAGCAAAGATTTTAACAAGTTCATGTCTCAACTTCAAGAGACAAATCAAACACTTGATTTCTTCTGCGATTTTGATAAGATTGCAGCAAATGTAGATAATATCAAATTGAGCCTTTGTATGCTCAATAGTATGATAGGAACAACTGATTTGCGTAGAAGTGTAGAAACCATCTGGAATAGAGATCGTTCTGCATTCAGCGTTATGGATATTCTTATTGCTGTTCGTAGCGAAGGAAAGAAGGTTGTTCTTAATTCTGCTGGCGATTGCATTATTCTTGATAGACTTTTTACCAGTGTTGATGGTGTGATGGAGTATCTTGAAGGAACAGGTCTTGCAGATTTGTTCCGTCAAAAGAAAATAAACGACTTGGTCGATTATGTCTTTGGAATTGAAACAGGACTCGACAGTAACGCAAGAAAGAATCGCAGCGGTCATGTTATGGAAGGAATGGTGGCAAGTATCTTGAAGAAAAACGGCATTAAGTTCCGTCAGGAAGTTTATTCAACCGAGTGGTCAAACCTTCAAAGAGTGCTTGGTGACGATGAAAAACGTTTTGACTTCGTTATTCAGACTCCAAAGAAGACTTATCTGATTGAAGTTAATTTCTATAGTGGTGGTGGTTCAAAACTGAATGAGGTTGCACGTTCATATTCTGATATTGCCCCAAAGATAAACTCGGTGCCTGGATTTGAGTTCGTTTGGATTACTGACGGCATCGGATGGAAGTCAGCAAAGAACAAGCTTCAGGAGGCATACAGCATTATTCCAAGCATTTACAATCTCACAAGCATAAAGGAATTTCTACAAGAAGTTAAGGGATAATGATTTCATCTTACTATAAATCCCCAAACAACGACTTCACCCTGATTCAAGGTGATTGCGTTGAAACTTTGTCAAAGTTCAAGTTTGGCTTTGACATGGTGTTTGCTGATCCGCCATACTTTTTGTCTGGTGGTGGCATATCATGTCAAAGCGGTCAAGTCGTTTGTGTTGACAAAGGGGATTGGGATAAACCTTCAACTCCTGAAGAAATGGATGCATTTAATCTTAGGTGGCTTTCAGCTTGTAGAGACCACATGAAGAATAATGCAACTATATGGATTTCAGGAACACACCATAATATTTTCAGTGTTCAGCAACAACTGCTAAAGTTGGGCTTCAAAATACTGAACGTGATAACATGGGCTAAAACCAATCCACCGCCAAACATTTCATGTCGATACTTTACTTATTCCACTGAGTTCATCATTTGGGCAAGGAAGTCGCAAAAGGTTGCTCACTACTACAATTATGTTTTGATGAAGCAACTTAATGGTGACAAACAAATGACTGATGTATGGCAATTACCTGCCATTGGTCGCTGGGAAAAGTCATGTGGTAAGCATCCAACTCAAAAGCCACTGGGAGTTTTGGCAAGATTGATTCAAGCCAGCACTCAACCTGGGGCATGGATTCTTGACCCCTTCAATGGAAGTGCAACAACAGGTATTGCTGCCAACTTGCTTGGCAGAAAGTATTTGGGCTTAGAAATGGAAGATGAGTTTCTGTCTATGAGTAAAGCAAGAAGGGAAGAAATAGAGAATAGTACTGTTCGTAGCGACTATCTTGAAAGATTGGCGAAGGCAAAGATAATTTTGCCTCCAGATAATTTCTTTGTTGCAGATGACTGTGATGTAAATTACGGAGTGCCTTGGCTATAATCCATTAATCCAACCAATAATTCAAAATAATCAGCAATGAAAAAAAATCTATTATACATTGCATTAGCGTTCAGTATGCTGATAAATGTAGCTGTATTATGTGTTCTTCTCAAAGGTAACATTTCTACCACTGCAAACGAAGAAAAAGCGCAAAAAGAAGTATCTCCTTTTGCTGACAATAACAAAAGACAAGCAGCAGCAGAAAATGCAGTGAGAAGATTGGTGTGTGAAAATCTTTATTATCCAAACAGTTATGATCCAGTAAGTACAAAGGTGGACAGCGTGTTCTATAATTATCTAACTGATGAAGAATGCGTAAAAGCAGCTTTCGAACTTATAGATCTGAGAAAATCATATGAATCAGCGAAATACACTTATGATGAAAATGTAAACAACATTAAGGTTTTCGGTGGCTCAGGAGTTTTCCGTGATCATACAATAAATAGAGATAAGGCTGCTTCTGAGATGAAAGAGTTAAATCCAAAAATTGAGAAAAGAGAAGCAATAATCAAGAATCGAGATACATCTATGGATGGCAAGTTTATCGGTTGGCAGGTTATTCATAGATACAGAGCAAGCAATAGTAATGGAGTTGTTTCGTTTGGTGATGTACTCTATGTTCTTGACCCAGAAATGAACCAATATTATTTTAGATATTCGTTGGAAGATAATGATGATAAAAATTTGAAGACGATAAAACGAGTAATAGAAGAATTGTTAGGAACTAATGTAGATGACTAAAAGACTTTGCTATGAAAAAAAGTACAATTACAATTGCGTTATCGCTACTCAGCTTATCATGCTTTGCCCAAGCTGCATATATGCACGAAGCCGCAGAAGATTCAAGTCCAGGCGGGCTGTTTGATGCTCTTGAGGGACTAGCAGGCATTGCTACAATTATAATGTTTGCTATGCTTGCATTTGTTGTAATCTTTGCAATGATCCCTTCAAAAATTGATGACATCAAGTTTGATAAGAAGTATAAAAAGAGAAGGAAGCTTTTAGAAGATGAAGCAAGCAACATTCTTGCTGCCAATCGTTTTACCTATCCCTATCAAAAAATAAACTCAAATCCATGCTTTAGACAATGGTTTTTAGATGGATATGTTAATGGTGTTGATGATGGACGAGAAAGGAAAGTGTACAAACCCTATAGTTCGGAATATGAAATTATCTCAATTGAGGAATATGTAAGAAGACGGGGATTTGAACACCTTCGTCAAGAGTTAATGGGTGGTGATGTTGAGTTTTCAAAATTATCTTTCACTGAGGGTATAAAACATGGTGCAACAAGAAGAGAAACCAAGGGCGATTCACGAGATATATATCCACGATCACCGATGATGGTGCAATTCTGAAAGTTACACTTTACGTCTTTCAAATAATGAATGTCGTGAACACTCGCCTTTGTCAGGTCAAAAGAGTGTATGACACCGCTCAACCCACAGA
>Ga0208694_1001178_pt1 | contig 33610 bp, 46 predicted proteins | sample AD_UKC078_MetaG_FD_184442 | JGI IMG/M metagenome (GOLD analysis project Ga0208694, IMG submission 184442) | Active sludge microbial communities of municipal wastewater-treating anaerobic digesters from USA - AD_UKC078_MetaG (SPAdes) (version 2) | ecosystem: Engineered > Bioreactor > Anaerobic >...
TGATGGATGTGGAGGGACTTTAACTTGTGGAAATTATAATGGAGGTTGTCAAACTGGATATACTTGTCAAACAGATAGAGGGTTTTGTGTACAAAATCCATGTGTGCCTGCAACATGTGCTTCATTAGGAAGAAATTGTGGGACAGTAAGTGATGGATGTGGAGGGACTTTAACTTGTGGAAATTATAATGGAGGATGTCAAACTGGATATACTTGTCAAACAGATAGAGGATTGTGTGTTGCATCTACTCCTTCTTATTATTGTGGAGATGGGGCTTGTAATAATGATGAAACTTGTAGTTCATGTCCAGCAGATTGTGGGCAATGTCCACCAACAAATTATTTGAGAACATTTTATGTTTCAAGTTCAAGTGGAAATGATGCGAATAGTGGAACTTCACCTTCTTCTCCTTGGAAAACCTTAAGTAAAGTTAATTCTCAAACTTTTAGAGCTGGAGATGCAATATTATTTAAGAGAGGGGATAGCTGGTATGGTTCTTTAACTGTGAGCAATTCAGGCAGTTCTTCTGCACCAATAACTTATGGTGCATATGGTACTGGAAATAAACCTGTAATAAGTGGATTTAAAACTATAAGTGGATGGACTTCTTCTGGTGGAGGAACATATTATCAAGGAGTTTCAACAGAATCAAGCCCATTAATTGTAACTGTTAATGGAAAGAATACTCCAAAAGGAAGATGGCCAAATACAGGATGGATTTTATTTGATTCTTATTCAGGTTATACTTCAATAACAGATAAGGAGTTAAATGGTAAAAATTTTGTAAATGGAGAAGTTGTGATAAGAGTTGCAAAATGGATAACTTACAGAGCAAAGATTACAAGTCATTCTGGTTCTACAATAAATTTCCCATGGGAATTAGGAGGAGATTATTCACTTAAATCTGGACAAGGATTTTTCATACAAAATGATGTAGATACATTTGATATAGTTGGGGACTGGGCATATGTTAATGGAAATCTGTATATGTATTTTGGTTCAAATAGTCCTTCAAATTACAATGTAAGAGTTTCAACATTAGATTCTTTTGCAAAATTGAATAGAAGAGAGTATATAACATTTGATAATTTATATTTAGAAGGATATAATACTCACGGAATCGAGGTTAGAAATTCAAGACATATAACTATGACTAACTGTGAATTTCAGAATATGGGTGGAAGCGGCATATATGGGCCTTGGGATGGAGATTCTTCATATATGAAAGTTGAGAATTGTAAATTTATTGAGAATAATAATTGTGGTATAAAGGTTATGGGAAATCATGAAAATGCTATAATTAGATATAATACTTTCAAGAATATTGGAATGATAGATGGTTTAGCTGGAATTAGAGATGGTTCTGCTATTGGAATAACGAGTGATTCTAAAAAAACATTAATTTCAAATAATAATATAGAATATGCTGGATATAATGGAATAAGCTTTAAAGGCGAGAGTTCTAAAGTTATTAATAATTTCATTAATCATTTCTGTCAGAAAAAAGATGATTGTGGAGGAATTTATACTTATGAAGATAGTGGGACAGGGAAACAGATTCTAGATAATGTTGTAATGAATAGTCTTAATCATAATGAGGGAATTGATGAATCTTCAGATGATTTTCATGCACACGGAATATATATAGATGGTTCAGATAATGTTCAGATACATAGAAATACAGTTGCAAATAATGAGGGAGCAGGGATATTTTTGAATACACAAGCATTAGGAATTGATTTGCAGAATAATCTGGCATTTGGTAATGTAAGAGGTATTCAAATAATTTCAAACTGGAGAGGAATGGGAGAAATAACAGGATTAATTATGAGAAATAATATTTTTGTTGCAAAAGAATCTACACACCACACTCTTTATTATACTACAGGTAGTGGGAATGAAGGAGTAAAGAAGTTGGGTTCTGTTAATTATAATTATTATGCTAGGCCAATAGATGATACAAAGACTTTCAGGAATCAGATATATCTTTGGAATGGACCAACAACTTACAGAACACTTGCAGAATGGCAATCATATTCTGGATTAGATAGTAATTCTAAAAAATCTCCAAAGAGTATTTCCAGTACTAGTGATTTAAGATTTGAATATAATCCTACAAGTTCAAGTAAAACCATAAATTTAGACAGGAATTATATTGATATTAAGGGAGAGAGATATTCTGGAAGTTTAGTTTTGAAACCTTATTCTTCTATAGTATTAATCAAAGATTAATTTAAGAAATTATCTTGTCAAAAAATTAAACTCTGGACAACGTCTATTATTAAATAACCTTTTAAATGCATTTAACTATATTTAATGATGATAAAAAGAGGACATCCTAGGAAATATCCTATAAGATATCTAAATTATCAACCTGATTATCCTAATACAATGAACCAGGATAAAAAAAAGAATATTGATAAAACAAAAATTCTTGTTATAAGCTGTACTGTTGTTCTTATAGCAATTATTATTTCTCTTATTGTAATTGGAATTAAAGCTAAAAATAAATCTAATTTGAAAGAAGATTTAGACGATTTAATTAATTTCGATGCAGATTTGAAGATATCTAATGTTGTTTTATTAAATGAGAGTGATGTGGCTGTTGAAATTCAAGAACTAGATAAACAAGAAAATCTTGAATCAGTTATTTTTGTTTTTTATGATAATGAAGGAGAAATAATGAGGAAAAAGATTTCTTTTATTGAATTAAAAGAAAGAGATTTCAATTTAAGTTTTCATTTAAGAAATACTTCAAAAATAAGTGAAGTGTCAATTATACCTGTTTTTATTGATAAAGATGGGAAGAATGTAGAAGGAGAAATTGAAGATGAATTTGTAGTTGAAAGGAAAAATGAAGTGGGAAAGCTACCTGAAAATCCACTTGAAAACTTATCTGAAAATAGGGTTGTTGATTGTCAAGAAGATTCGCAATGTAATGATGATAATATTTGTACAGCTAATAAATGTGATAATGGAAGGTGTGTTTACATTACAATATCTGGATGTGTTCCTTGTAATGATGATTCTCAGTGTGAAGATTATAATCCTAATACAGAAAATGTTTGTCTTCATGGAAGGTGTGTTTATAATTTAATGGAGATTGTAAATAATAGTATTAAGTGTAGTGTTAATAGTGATTGTAATGATGATATACCATGTACTAGAGATGTTTGTGCAAATGAAAAATGTGTTTATTTTACAATAGACAAGTGTATTCATAATGATGGGTGTTGTCCTCCTGGAAATATTTGTGTTTCAATAAATGATAATGATTGTGCCCCTGTTTGTGGAAATAATATAATTGAAGGTGATGAAAAGTGTGATGGTTCTGACTTAGATAGCAAAACATGTGCAGAATTGCTTGGGGCAGGATATACTGGAATACTTAAATGTAATAGTGATTGTAATTATGATACTTCTGGATGTGTTGCTCCTTGTAGTGATACTTGCGAGAGTTTAGGATATGAGTGTGGAACTCAAAAAATTTGTGGAAAGAATGTTGTTTGTGGAAACTATAATGGAGGTTGTCAAACAGGGTATAGTTGTCAAGCTAATGGGAAGTGTACTAAAAATCCATGTGTACCAGAAACATGTGCTTCATTAGGAAGAAATTGTGGGACAGTAAGTGATGGATGTGGAGGGACTTTAACTTGTGGAAATTATAATGGAGGTTGTCAAACTGGATATACTTGTCAAACAGATAGAGGGTTTTGTGTACAAAATCCACCTGAGAATATCAAATATGTTTCTAAAACAGGAGTGGATAGTCCTAGTAGAGATGGTTCAGTTGGGCAGGAATGGGCATCTTTGTCTTATGCTTGTTCAAGAGTTAAAACAGCAGGGCATATAATACATGTAAATCCTGGAAATTATGTGGATAATAATAGATGTGATTTAGAAGTTGGAGTGAGTATAGAAGGAGATAGGAATTCTCCACCAACAATAACTACAAGTTATACTCATTCTGTTTCTAAGCTTCATGGATATATAGAACTTAATTCTCCTTCAGGAAATGCTGTAAATGGTAGACAGAGTATTAGTTATATTAATTTTGATGGAAATTCTAAGGCATCATACAGGGCAATAGCTGTTAATTATAGAAGCAATGTTGAAATTCATCATTGTAATTTCTCTTACTTTAGATTGTCTGGAGTTGTTTTCCATGGAACAACCTCGAGTTGGAATGTTGAACCTCAAAACATAATTCCAACTGGGAATCAAGTGCATGATTGTTTTTTCAAGAGTTGTGCTAATTGGCATAGGACTGAAACAAGTTTATGGGACCCAGGACATATAAGATTAGAAGGACAGAGTGGAATGAAGATATACAACAATGTCTTTCATCAAAAAGATCAGGCAGAAGGATATAATGCAGATATTATTGTAGGATACCAGAATGATGGATTAAAACTTTACAATAATGAATTTCATAAAAATGATATTGAAGGTGATGAATGGAACTTCTTTTATGAGATGCACTATCACAGAGGAGGAATAGAAATATATAACAATAGGTTTTATGGTGCTTCAACAGTTGATTTTTCTGGAACTGTAAAGGGTAATTATGATTTTGGAGGTAAAATATATAATAATAGCTTTATAGCAAATTCAATACCTCCTACAAATAGTAGGCATCAGGGATATATTGATATTGAAACATTCACATATGTCAATGATTTGTATATTTACAACAATTACTTCAAAAATGCAAGGATAGGAATCCACATAAACAATGCTCAGATAAGCATGAATAATATCTGGGTGTATAATAATATAATTGAAGGAGTGGGTAATTCAGATAATTCTTATAGTTATGGGATAGTTGTTGAATCTAATTGGGCAGATAATACTCCTACTCCTGCAGATAATATTTACATTTACAATAATGTTGTTACAGCAGCAAAAAATACTTATGCTGGTGTTCTTATTTCTGCTGGAGGAGATATTTCTAATCTCAATATAAGAAATAATATCATTAAAGGGGGTTTTAGTTATCCTATAAGAATAAATGACAGAAAATTGACTACTAGAATAAATGGTTTGAATATTAATAATAATATGTTTCATGGGACTTCAAGTTCAAGTATCTATTATTCTAGTGGTTTGACTTATAGTAATCGCAATGATAATGGAAATCTGGCTAATGTTGACCCTTTGTTTGTAGGAGGTTCTCCATATAATTTCCGTTTAAGTTCTTCTTCTCCTGCAAGAGGTAAAGGAATTTATGTGGGGTTGGATAGAGATTATGCTGGGCAGAGCTGGAATAATCCTCCTTCAATAGGAGCTTATGAATATAAGTAAAAAATTTTTATAGTATTATCATAGAATAGTAACATTTAAATAATTATTACAATAACACTTTCTATGATAACCTTATCTAAAATAGGAGAGGTTTCCCCTATTTTCCTTACTGTATTGCTCATAATTTATCTTATGATAGTGGAACTTGGAAGCAGGAGAACAAGAAATGCTTTGATGCCTCTTGTTATTATTCTTGCAATTGCATTCATGATTCTTGCTGTGATAAGTGTTTATACAACATATGTTAATTTAAAATGAAATCAGTTGAAAGAAATTTTATAATTGCTTTAGTAGGTTTGGCTATTGTGGAGTATTTACTTAGTTCTTTTCCTACAATAGGGTTTTTTGTTTATGCTGTTTTTGTTGGGTTAATACTTATTTTAATGGAAAATGAAGTTAAGCACACAAAAGAGGAAAAGCTTTTGATTATTTTAATGATTTTACCTATATGTAGGATAGCTGAAATTTTCCTTAATCTGGAATTTTTTTGGAGCACACTTGTGTTTTACTTGTTTATCATAGGTGTTACACTCTATTATGTAATTAAATTCTGGCTGAGATTTGAGAAGACTCCTTTTATTGGAAACCCTACTTACTTTTTCGGGGCTTTGGGGATATCTGGAATTGCATGGGCAGTATCTAAATATTTATTTAATTGGGAATTTTCTGGGATAGTATTCTTAATACCTCTGATTGCTTATGCAGAAGAAATTTACTTTAGAGGGACTTTCCAGAATCTGGCTAATGAGTGGTTTGGAAATTTCTCTATTCTTTTAACTGCATTTGTCTATAATATTTTCAGCATAAGCTATGGATTTACTTATGTTTTGATTGCATTTTCTGCTGCTTTGATTTTAAGTAGCTTGTATCACATAACCAAAAACATCTACATAAGCTATGTCCTAAATATTATTTTCCATGTTCTGTTGTTTATGTTCTATCCTGTGGTGTATGGAATTTAAGTTTTGAAAAGGATTGAAAAATCAGGGTTTCCCGACGGAAATATATTGCAAAATATAATAATGTTTATAAATAAATCATGTGTGTAAATAGCATGAAAAAAGGGTGGGCTAATTTTAATTTCAAAAGGCTATCACTCTTTGTTATATCTGTTTTTGTTTTTACCGTCGCTGTTTCATTTGTTTCAGCTAATTCTGGATATGTTTGTATCAATTGTCCACAGAATCAAATTTTAAAAACAACAGAAAAATGTAAAGACTTCAATGAGAACTCAAACAAATTTGAAATTGGAGATAATATTTGTTTAAATGGTAAAAATTTTCAGGCTGGAAGGTATAATTGGGAAATAAAAAAAGATGGAGTGGTTGTTGCAAATGGAAATAAGCGTGTAGACAACACAGGTAAGTTTTGCCTTGAAACAAAAACAAAAGAATGCGGAGAGTATGAAATTAATTTTGGGGGAGTATTTAAGGTGTATTCAATTGAGTGTGGAGAAGAACCTCCTGAATGTACATCTCAGACAGTTGTTGGTGGGACAATCTATCAAGGTAATATAATTAATGGAATTGAAGGTGCAGAGGTTTGGGTAACATGTAATGGAGAAACAAAGCATACTACAAGCATTGAGAATGGAGTTTATTCTATTTATTTTGATTGTGAGGTGTGTGGTTATGGAGATTTAGTTAGTGTAAGTGCAACACATGATGGTTTAACTGGAGAGAATTCAGGTAAGATAGATATGAATTTTGAGACATCTTTGGGAACTGAACTTAATGTGGGTATTGTTAATGTTCCATTAGTTCCTGAGTTTGGAGCTATTGTTGCTACACTAACAATAATGGGAGCATTAGGAGTGTTCTTTATTGTTAGAAAAAAATAAAAGTGTAAATAAATAAAACGTGTTTTTGTTTCTGTGGGCAGTAGTGAAAAAAATAGTGTTTTTAGAGCAATAAAGCTTATAAAGTGTAATTACGCTAAAGTTACACTATGAAAACAAGATTAAGCTTAGTTACAGTGAGTATTATGCTAGTTTTAGCTTTAGGACTAGTTGCTGCTTGTAATGATGGAGATTATAAGTGTATTCCTTTTAAAGAGACTTTAATTAAGGGAGAAGTAACTTATGCTGATTCTGGTGATGAAGCTGCAAGAGCTTTTGTTGAAGTTACATGTATCCATGATGGAACTGAATATACAAGAATGACAAAAACTCTTAAGTATGGTGTATGGAAAGGATGGTATTTTGTTTATTTCCCTCAAACTCAGTGTGTAGCTGGTGATGAAGTTATTGTTAGAGCTACAAAAGGAGATTTAGTAGGAGAAGTTAAAGGAATAGTTGAAGATTATATTACACAAAAATGTTTTGATTTGGATTTGGCTAGAGTTGATGTGCCTTTAGTTCCTGAATTTGGAACAATCATTGCTATGTTCACAGCACTTAGTGCTTTAGGAATATTTTTTATTGTAAGGAGGTCAAATTAAGATGAAAAAATTGCTAAGTTTGTTTGTGTTGGCTAGTTTACTTTTAACAGTAGGATTCGCTAGTGCAGCTAACCCAGCATGCTCTTCAGAAAGAACTCTTATATCAGGAGTTGTTTATCATGGAGATGACATATCTAATGTTATTCCTGGAGCAAGTGTTTTGATTGTCTGCCATCACGGAGATCAAGAAAATGCACTTCCAGCTGTTTTAACTAACTCAAATGGAGTTTATTCAGCTACATTTAAATCAGAAGAATGCGATTACTTGGATATAATCACAGTTATTGCAGAAAAAGATGATTTAAGTGGGACTAACACTGGACAAGTAACAAACGAATATAGTTTTTCTTGTATGAAATTAAATGCAGGAGAAGTTAATGTTCCTATGGTTCCAGAATTTGGAGCTATTGTTGCTACACTAACAATAATGGGAGCATTAGGTGCATTCTTCATTGTTAGAAAAAAATAAAATGAAAAAAACATTAAATGTATTCGTATTGGCTGGTTTGGTTTTAATGCTAGGATTCGCTAGTGCAATGACTGATGTTGCTGGAGCAGCACCATCATGTGGAACCTATGAAACAACATTTGTTAGCGGTATTATTACTGATGCTAGTGGAGAAAATCCAATTGCTAGTGCTGAAGTTACAGTTAAATGTAATAACATTAAAAAAGAAACAATGAGTGAAGCTGACGGAAGTTATTCTGTTCAATTTGAAGCTTCAGAATGTGGTGCTGGTGATGATGTGACTGTAACTGCAAGATATGGAGATTTGAATGGTGAAAGCCAAGAAATTGTTTGGCACACTGAAAATGAAAGAATCGAATGTCTTGACTTGGTTATCAATGTTGCTTGTGGTAATGTTCCATTAGTTCCAGAATTTGGAGCTATTGTTGCTACATTAACAATAATGGGTGCTTTAGGAGCATTCTTTGTTGTTAGAAGAAAGTAAACCTAAACCAAAATAATTTATTTTTTATTTTTTTAATAATTTTTTGAGGTGATAATTCTGAGGTGTGAGGTGATAAGAGGAGATAAACAGAAATAGGAGTAAAAATGAAGAAAAATCACACTCATAAAATTGTAAGGAGGTTGAACTAAGATGAAAAAATTGCTAAGTTTGTTTGTGTTAGCTAGTTTACTTTTAACAGTAGGATTTGTTGCTGCTGGTAATTCAGGTAGTATAAAAACAACTACTTCCCCATGTGGTTCTATTGTAAATGAGAATCATTATTTTGCAGGTGAAACAGTATATATTCATGTATTTGATTTTGATGCAAATACAGAATATCCTTGGAATATAAGGGGACAACCTGGTGGAGCTTCTTGTGATCCAAAGATAATAGTTGCTTCAGGAGAACAGACAACAGATAGTGAAGGAAATTTATGTTTTGCTGCTTATACTATAAATGAAGATGATTGTGGTGAATATAAAGTAACTTTTGGGAGAAAGTCAGATAATTATCGTGTTGGAACTCCAACTGTTCCTGAATTTGGGGTTGTTGTTGCTACATTAACAATAATGGGTGCTTTAGGAGCGTTCTTTGTTGTTAGAAGAAAGTAAAACCCAGAATAAATCAAAATAATTTATTTTTTTATTTTTTATAAATTTTAAACCTTAAAAGTAGTGAAAGGAAAAGATAGGTGTATTTTCAAGAATAATAATGCTTTTAAAGAGTAGGACATATAATATAGTATTAAAACGAGAAGATGTGAAAGGAGGTAAGAGAATATGAAAAAATTGTTTAGTGTATTTATCCTAGCTAGTGTTCTTTTAACTTTGGGGTTTATAGCCGCAGAGGGAGGAACTTCTGAATGTACTTCTCAAACTATTGTTGGAGGAACAATCTATCAAGAAGATATAACTAATCCTATTGCTAATGCAAATGTTATTGTAACATGTAACACAGCAACAAAAGAAGTAACAAGTAAAGCTGATGGAAGTTACTCTGTTGTATTTGATTGCACTGAATGTGACTATGGTAATAGTGTTGAAGTAACTGCAACTAAAGGCACATTAGAAGGAACAGAAAGTGGTGAAGTTAATATGAAATATAATCTACTTTGTGGTGTAGACCTTAATGTAGGTATTGTTAATGTTCCATTAGTTCCTGAATTTGGAATAGTTGTAGGAGTAGTAACAGCATTAGGAGCATTAGGTGTGTTCTTTGTTGTTAGAAAGAAATAAGCCAGATAATTTGTTTTTTATTTTTGCAATTGTTTTTATTCTATTATTTTTCCCTGTTTGATTGATTAAATTTTGGGAAAATTGAGAATGTTGTATGAAGGGATCTATTTTTAAATTCTAAAATTCTCTCTAAACTATGCTTAAATCCGAAATGTTTAAGGTTGTTAAGGAATTGGGGTTTGATAGTAAAAAAACCATATTTAAGAAAGGGAATACAGAAATACAACTATTCCGCCCATCTGTTTTATCTGCACGATTTAAAGATTATGATGTAAAAAAGAACTTTCAGATATGGCTTAAAGAAGAAAATAGGGAATTTCGCCCAAATCATTTAAGGGTTATGATTGATTTGAATTTGAGGGCAAGAAGTCGCCCAGAGTTAAAAAAAGAGTTACTTGTAGCATTTGATAATATCTTTTATGGAAAAGATCCAGAAAAGGAATTAAATAAATTAAGTAAAGAAAAATTTGAACATTACCTAAACGATTTAATTGTTATTGGTATTTTAGCACAACTATTTATTATAGAACAAGAATATGGATATAATAAAGAAAGTATGTTTGAACCCCCAACCCTCTTTTTTCAGGGTTGGATAAGAGAATTTATAGATAATCCAAAAGAGATAGATAATTTATGTATGAGTGTTTGTAATGGACAACCACCAATAACAAAATATACTGATAAAGAAAATAGAAAGAATAAAAAATTTATAATTAAAGAACCCTCTCCTGCTTGGTATTTGGAGGATAATTAATAATAACAACTTCTTTTATTTTTCCTCTTTTTGAACCGTCACAATTTATCATACGATTAGCATCAACAAAATTAATTTCATATTCCTTATAGAGTTCTTTAATGAAATTCGTATTTGAATTTGAAAGCATAACTTTACAGCCCCTTTTATCTAGTTTCTCAAAAACATTTTTTAGTTTTTCTTGCTCTTTCTCAAGAAATACCTCTTTATTATAGGTTGTAAAACTCTTTCCTTTCTTCAAAGGATAATATGGAGGATCAAAATAACAAAAATCATCTTTTTTTGCATAATTTAAAATATCTTCAAAAGGCATTAATTTTATATTTACATTTTGTAATAATTTAGAAATTTCTCTTAAATCTTTTTCTGAGAATATTGATGGATTCTTATAACTTCCCATAGGAACATTAAACTTTCCCTTAGAATTTACTCTATAAAGCCCATTAAAACAAGTTTTATTCAAATAAATAAAACGACTTGCTCTTGTCAATGGAGAGAGAAGTTTAGGATCTTCTGCTCTTATTCTATAATATGTTTCTTTATTATGAATTTGCTTTAATTTTTTTAATTCTATGATCAAATTTTCAACATCGTTTTTTATCACCTCATATGTATTGATCAATTCCTCATTAATATCTGAAATAAAAACATATTTTGGATTGTAATTTTGAATTACATAAAAAAGAACTGCGCCCCCACCTACAAAAACTTCAAAGTATCTTTCAATTTTTTTGGGGAAGAATGGTTTAAACTGCTCTAATAACTGCTTTTTTCCACCCGCCCACTTGATAAAACTAACCATTTTATTTTTTATTTTCTTTATTTAGAGGTTTATCCCAATAAGGAGATTTGCACTTTGGACATACAATAGGGATATCCTTACTTCTTGTTATCCATTCATGTTTACATCTTTCACACCTACACTCATAAACCCTAACCTCTTTTTTCATACAAAAATAATATCTTTTTTTATTTAAATATTTTACTATAGTAATATACTACCATAGTATTTATAAATTCTATATAAAGTATTCTCTATTATAATTAAGATTTAAAAACCTTCTAAAATAAGTATTGTTATGGCGGGGTTAACAACTCATTTAATTATTGTCTTTGTGTTTGGAGCATCTATTTGGATATTTTCTAAAAGATGGTATTATGCTGCAGCTTTTGGACTTGGGCATTTAATTCCTGACTTGATAAGTTTTGGAATAACAGGAATTAGGCAAAAATCTGCAAATCCTGGTATTATAATGACTAATGATTGGTTTTCACCTCTTGCAACATTCAGCCATAATGCTTTGAATTGGGCTGCTATCTTACTTGTGCTTTGGTTAGGATTTGTTCTTCTGTATAGTTTTAAGAAAATAGATAAAAAGCAGTTTGCAGGTTATATTTTGGTTCTGATTTATTTTATTTTTGGGGTTATTTTGCATTTAATTGTTGATAAACTAATAATTGAACATAATTATTGGATATGAGTTTAAGAGAAACTTGAGAATAAATCTTTAAAAACCATCTTTACATAATATAAAGAATGAAAAAGAGAGCTAAAATCCTTCTTATAATAATAATTATAGTTGCTGCATTAATGGGGTTATTGTATTTGATTTCACTTATGACTGGGATGAGTATGACTGGAAATGCAATTGGGTTTTTGCAGAAAAGTGAGGTAGTTGATCAGGCCTATATTGATTCAAGTATTCAGAAGTTTATAGATAAAGCAAATAAAGAAGAGAAATATTTGAAGTTTATAGCTGATTCTGAATATGATTCAATGGAACTAATAATAGCTAAGCAAAGATATTATATAGAGTATGATTCTGAAAAAAAGAAAGTTATGCAAACTGAAGAAAAAGAAACAGATTTTACAATGAAAATAAGTGCTAGGAAATTTAACAAGGTTATGGTATTGTATAAAAAAGGAGATATGAAGGGGGCTGCTATGAAAGTTGTAGGAGAGATACCAAGAAGAGTTAAGATTAGTTTATTTAAGCAGTGTATGAATACTGAATGGTGTAAGAATGGACATTTCTAAGATAATTAAGTTTTAATCTTAAAATTAAGTTTTTTGTTTAATCAATAAATATAAAAATAATGTTGGGCAATATTAAAGATAGAATAAAATGGTAGTCAAGAGAACAGAAAAAGAAAGCAAGTCCAAAATGAAGATGAGTATTTTTAATACTCTGACTAGAAAAGTTGAAGAGATTAAACCAATAAAGAAAGGAGAGATTGGAATGTATTCTTGTGGACCGACAGTTTATGGGAGAGCACATGTTGGAAATATGAGAGCTTACATATTTGCAGATACATTGAGGAGAGTTTTAGAGTATTATGGATATAAAGTCAAGCATGTTATGAATATAACAGATGTTGGACACTTAACTTCTGATGCTGATAGTGGGGAAGATAAAATGCAAAAATCAGCAAGAGAAGAGAGATTAAGTGCTTGGGATATTTCTAAAAAATACACTGAATTGTTTTTTGAAGATGAAAAAGAATTGAATATAATAAGGCCAAGTGTGGTATGTAATGCTACAGACCATATTAAAGAACAAATAGAACTTATTAAATCTCTTGAGAAAAAAGGATATACATATAAGACAAGTGATGGGATTTATTTTGATACTGCTAAATTCAAAAAGTATGGAGATTTAGCAAAGCTCAATATTGAGGGCTTGCAGGCAGGTAAAAGAATTGATGTTGGTGAAAAGAAAAATAAAACTGATTTTGCATTATGGAAATTTTCAGGAGAAGATGAGAAGAGAGATATGGAATGGGAGAGTCCTTGGGGTAAGGGGTTTCCTGGATGGCATATTGAGTGTTCTGCAATGTCAATGAGATATCTTGGAGATAATTTTGATATTCATACAGGAGGAATTGACCATATTCCAATACATCATACAAATGAGATTGCACAATCAGAATCATCAACAGGAAAGAAGTTTGTTAATTATTGGGTGCATTCAGAATTTTTAGTTTTAGGTGAACAGGAAAAAATGAGCAAGTCATTAGGAAATGTGATTAATTTAGATACAATAAAAGAAAAAGGATTTACTCCAATGGATTATAGATATTTATGTTTAGGTGTTCAGTATAGAAAGAGATTGATTTTTGGAGAGGATGTTTTAAAGAGTGCTGCTAATTCAATGCAGAGACTTAGGAATAAAATAATTGAAATAAAAGAAGAAAATCCTAAAAAAATTGAATTAAGCAAATTAAGTTCTGAGTCCAAAAAATATCTTGAAGAATTTAAAGAGAGTGTTTTCAATGATTTGAATACTCCAAAGGCATTGGCTGTGATGTGGAATATGCTTTCAGATAATGAAATTTCAAATTCAGAGAAATATAATTTGATTTTGGATTTTGAGAGAGTTTTAGGATTAGGTTTAGATAAGATAAAGAGAGAAGAAATTAAAATTGATAATAAGTTGCAGAAATTACTTGATAAAAGAGAAGAATTTAGAAAACAAAAGAAATGGCAAGAAGCAGATAAAATAAGAGATGAAATTCTTGCAGAGGGTTATGTTATATTAGATACAGGTGAAGGACCTAAACTTGAGAAGTCTGGAAAGTAAAAGATTAATAACTGATTAATTAGAATACTTCTATTATTAAACATTAGAGAATGTTTATATATATTATTTTTATTAAATATAAATGAATAAGAAGGGAATCTTGATGGTTATTTTTATGATGATCTTAGGGTTATTAATTGCATTTTATACTCCTAAATCTGATGGGCCTGATTTAAAAGTTAATTCTAAAATTGAAGATAGATATTCTGCTTTAAAAAATGGATATTATCTTAATTTTTTAGTTGTAGAGAAAAATGAAGATTTAAGAAAGTTAGAGGAGATTACTGATGGAAAATTATTATATTACATTAGAGAAAGAAATAAAGAGGGATTTCATTGTAAAGATTGGAGAATGTTAAAAAGAGTTCAATATTCTTCATATTTTATGGGAAGAAATTTTGATGGAGGATGGTGGGGAATAGATGTTTTAGATTGTGGAGATTATTATTATATTTTAGAAATGAGTGATTCTGGAATAGGGCCTATTTACGGGTCATTTAACAAGTATTAAAATATTTCAAATCATACGAATAGTTTATAAAATACATAATATTTAGTAAAAAGAGGTTGAACAAACAAAAGAGTTTGATAGAAAAGAGGTGATATGGTTACAGAACAAGTTGCAGGTATCTTATATCCAGCATTATTGGGTGGTGTTGGGGGCTTAACAAGAGGGGTTGTTGGGTTATTGAAAGCTTTATCTTTGAGAAGAAAAATATTGTGGGGATATTATGCTATAACTGTTGGAGTTGCAGTTGTTATAGGTATATTTACAGGGTTGATATTTAATTTTGATTATAGATTATCACTTTTAGCAGGGTATGCTGGAACTGATATTCTTGAAGGAATTTACAAGAGTTTTGCAGTTCAGAAAGTTTATGTTGGAAGTGCAAAGGCAACAACTAAAAAGATAAAATGAAAAAACAAACAATAGGAAAAGTGCAGTTATGGATTGGAATAATTTTGTTGATAGTTGGGATTATAGGTGTAATTGCTTCAATAGTTCTTTTAAACAAGAGATTAAATTATATTACACTTGAATCATCAATAGGAATAGGTTCTATAATTACAATGTTTATTTCATTGTTATTTATAACACAAGGATTAGTAAACAAATCTGAGGAATAAAAAGGAAATGGCAAAACAAATTAAAACAATAGATTATGATTTAGAAGAAGATATCCTTTTCATATCTAATGGTGAAAAGGTTAAGGCATCTTTAGATATAGGAGATTTTATCTTAGATGTAAATCATAATAATCTTATTTGTGGCATAGAGATAATGGATGCGAGTGTGAACCTTGGGATAGATAAAGAAACATTAAATGAAATAAAAAGCATCAAAATGTCTGTTACATATAAAACAAACCATGCTTATCTTTTGCTTATGCTTTCTTTTAAAAAAGGGCATAAAGAAGTAAATATGCCAATTCCCCTTACTATTAATTTAGGACATAAAACTCCAAGAAAGGATGTTTTAGTTTACAATTAGAATATAAAAGAGGTGAAAAATGCAACAAAGATATATTGAATATATTATTGAAGCTAGAAAAAGAGGTTTCAGAGATGATGTTATTAAACAGAGTTTAATTGATAAAAACTGGCCTGAATCTGAAATCAATAAAGCATTTGCAAAAGTAGATGGTGAGACAATTCTTACAAAAGAAATTGATGGAGAAAATGAGAATGCAATAAAAAAAGAAATTGAAGAACACCACAAATTAAACAAAGAAATTCGTAAATTGGCATTAAATGCTGAAAGGAAATTGAATAAAAGTGATTCAGTTATGATATTTTTAGATAAGAATTTAAGAGAAGCTCTGGAAAAGAGAGCAAAGAAAAATATGCTTACATTACCAGAGCAAATTGAGGATATTTTAAGGAGAAGCACTTTAAATCAGAAACTAAAGAGAACTCCTCCAGAAGAGAAGCTTGATGATAGATTGGTTGGATTGTTTTCAAGAAAAAATACAGGACCAAAGGCAAAGAGTAAAAAGAAGACTAAAGGAAAAACTAAAAAAGGAAAAAAGATTACTAAAAAAATAAAGAAGAAACCTGAAAAAAAGAAAACTAAAAAGAAGGGTAAGAAAAAATGAATAAAGAAATTATTTTGATTATAGCAATATTGTTAGCAGCAATAATCACAATTATCCTTATAATTAATTTTATAGTTAAGAGAAGAAAAAGGAAAAAGAGGGAACAAGAAGTAATGCCTAAACTGAATGAATGGGTTAAACAGGCCAAAGAGATGGGATATAATTATACAAAGATAAGAACTCTTTTAGAGATAAATGGATGGGAGAAAAAGTTAGTTAAGAAAGCGCTCAAGAATAATGGATTAGAAAAGCCCGAAGGATATGTTGAGTGAAAGTAATTAAATAAAACTCAGTTGTTTTTATTATTAGAATTATCTATACTATCGTTTCTAACTATCTTTTTTAATTTACTTTCATTTTTAGAATGAATTCCAAGAGAATTGTGAATTTCATACTCTTTTTCAGAGTCTGGTCTCATTAAACCTGTTTTATAGTATAGGTCCTGCATTCTTTCTAAGATTATTTCTCCGTCTCTATCATAATAGTATGGCATTTTGTTTACCTCTAATATTAATATGTTGTAATTAAGTCACTTCTCTTTATAAATCTTTGTATTTAATGTAACTTGATAGTAATTACAATAAAAAGGTTTAAATAAAATTATATCTTTAAATAAGTATGTCAAAAGTAGTGTGTTAAGTATTTGAAGTGAAGATATGTGAGTGAGGTCAAATTAAGCATATTAGTTTTAAAGAGATAAAATTAAATAACAAAAAACCATTAAAACAATATGAAGCCAAAAATATGCTGTAAAGTAATAAAAATAAAGGAATTCTCTTTTGAAGATTATCCTTTTGAAGGATATGAATTGAAAATGAGGGGTGGGATGAAACCCAATATTATAACATTGTTAAAAATTAAAGATGATTTTAAAGGAAAGGATTTGTCTTTGCATAGTCAATTGGGGAGAATATTCAGTTGTGTTGAAAGAGGATTTCCAGAATTCAGTGAAGCTGAGATGAATATCTTAAAATCAGAGATAATTATCTCAAAACTAATAGGTATTAAACAAATAATATTTCATATGAAAGAGAGTCCTTTAACAAAAGAAGAAATTAAGAGATTTAATGAGATTATACTTTTTGCAGAAAAAAATGGAATTGAGATGGTTTATGAGAATCATATATGTTCAGAAAATGTTATTTTAGATGTTTTAGAGAAGTTACCAAAAGTTAAATTTTGTCTAGATATTGGACATTTAAATATTGCAATGAAGAAAGGGTATTTTAATATGGATATTAAAGAATTTTTAGATAGAGTTAGTTCAAAACTAGTGAACATACATGCGCATAATAATTATGGTGAAGAAGATGAACATAATTCTATTGAAGATGGGAACTTAGATTGGAAAGACCTGTTAAACAAGTTAAAAGGTAGTAATCTAAAGAAGATAGTTATTGAAAACGATGATAAAGATGATGTAATTAAATCAAAGAAAGCTCTTGAGAAGTTCTATAAAATAAAATAAAAAGAAAAGTGTATAAATCTTAAAGATAATCACAATTCCCAGTAGGGCTTTTTCTTTTTTTCACCGAAGCAATCTAAATCAAATTTAGGAGTGTAAAGGAGTTTTATTTCTATAGGTTCAATTTTTAGAGGTTTTATTTCTATTGGCTTGTAAGTTGGAAGTGGGATGTCCTCTCTATTGGATAAATTCAGATCCAGAAGTAGAAATAACTTCTCCGCTCAGATAATTAACTATAAATAGATTTAATAACTAAAAACAATATGCCCATAGTAAATTTTTTATTTGAAAAAGAAAAAGACGCTTGGAATATTTGGAATGGAGTAAACGAAAAAATAAGAAGATTTGGAAATCCGATTATTTCTCCCAAGATTACCGCGGCTATAAAAGACAAATTTTTGGAAGAATCAATTCCTGAAATCAAAAGAATCAACCAAACAATTTATGATTCTGGATTAATAGAAAATTTTATTGAATCCTTACAGAAATCCTGGGAAAAAATAGAAAAAGAATTTTTCAGAAGAATTGAAACAATCACTGGCAAGAATTTTAATGGAGATGTGTCATGTTTTATCACGACAATTGGAACTTGTCCATACAATCCAAAAGAAAGATGGTTTATGAGCTCTTTACTCTATAATCTACCTAAATCAGTTGTATCTATCGGACACGAATTGTTGCATATACACTTCCACGACTATTATTTTGAAGACATAGAAAAACAAATCGGAACAGAAAAAACTCACGACCTACGCGAAGCCCTTACAGTTTTATTAAATTTAGAGTTTAAAGATTTATTAATAGGATTTGATGAGGGCTATGAACAACACAGAGAGTTAAGAGAGTTTATTATTCAAGAATGGAAGAAAGAAAAAAATTTTGATAAATTGTTGGAAAAATGCATCGTTAAACTATGCAAAACTAATGACTTTATTAAAAAATGAAAGATGTTTTAACCGTAAAAGTATCCTAATCCTATAAAATAAAAAGAAAAGTGTATAAATCTTAAAGATAATATTAGATTATGACAGAAATAGATTTTAAATGGTCTTGGATATATGAATCTGTAATTCATAATCCAACAGTTAAAGAAGAATTTAACTATGAAGAGTATGAAAAATTCATAAATTCTTTTTTGGATAGAGTCAAACCTATTTGGAAAAACAAAGAAAAAGAGATATTGTCATATATTGAAGAAATAACTGAATTAAAATGGAAAGCCTAAAATGGTGCTTTAAACAGAAGGAAGGTATTAAATAAATGGAAAATCTAAATTAATTATTCCTATAAAAAAACTTATTTATTATTTTCTTATTAATAAGATAAGACCTGAAATTACAAACTCTAAGCAATGTAACTGCTGTATGACCCTCAAAATAAACCACCTCCATTTTCTTTCCTTTCTTTGAAAGATATTCTGGTAATGGAACAAAATCCCCATCTCCACTAAATAATAAAGCAACATCAAATTTATTGTCATAGGCATCTTTTTGCATCTGTAGGGCTAATCTAATATCATCTTCTTTTATTTTATGGCATTGAGTTCCATCCATATTATCTCTTTTCGTTCTTTTGCATAATATTATATTAATTCCTTCTTTCTTTAATCTTGATAGAAATTTTTGCTGTTTTGTATAAAGCGAAGGATTCAGATCTTGTTTAAGAGGGGCAATAACATAATAAATTTCAATTAATTTTCTGCTTTTTGTTATAAAATTTACATATCTCTTGAAATCAAAATTAAAATCTGTATAAAATTTATTTATAGACTTAATTCCATAAAGAAAATTTTCTCCGTCTATAAACACCGAGACTCTCTCCATTTTAAAAAAAGCCTGCGTTGCCTAAGCAACGACAGGGAGTACAATGCGGGATTCTGCAAGCAGATTAGAGGCTCTCCCTGAAGCCAAAATAGTATAACCATAGAAGTTTATAAATATTTATTTTCTTTTGTTATTCAAATTAGAATTCTAAATCCTTTAAATAATCACTTTTAAAAGCCTTATTTTGTATATATAATTCATGAAGACGGGGTTCTTTAGAAAAGAACCTACGATGGTAGAAAAATGAAAAACAATAAAAAGAAATCAAAGCAAGAAAAAGAATTGATAGGAAATGGTTTTTTTAAAGAGAAATATAAGAAGATTATGGAAGATTCTCTTTATAAGAACTCAATTTATTTGATGATTAGTTCAGCTGTTATGGCTGGTTTTGGATTTTTCTTTTGGCTTATATGTGCAAGATTATTTAGTGCAGAAGATATTGGATTAGCAACAACAATAATTTCTGTTATGGGATTAATTGCTTCAATTTCTGTTTTAGGATTAAATAGTGGATTAATAAGATATTTGCCAACATCTAAAGATAAAAGTAAGAATGTAAACACTTGCTTCACAATTGTTGCTTTGATTGCAATTATTGTTTCATGTATATTTTTGCTTGGATTGAATAAGTTTTCACCAAGATTAATGTTTATTAAGCAGAATATAATCATGAGTTTTGCTTTCATATTTTTCATGGTTATTTATTCTATGAACTCTATAATCGAGAGTGTGTTTATGGCTATAAGAAAGGCTAAATTCATACTTGTTAAGAATACAATATTTAGTGTATTAAAACTTGTAATTCCTTTTGTATTTATTGCATTAGGAATTGCAGGAGCATTTGGAATATTTAGTGCTTATATGTCTGCAATGTTAATTGGATTTGGGGTCGTATTCTTGATTCTTGTTTACAAGTTCAAATACAAACCTAAATTTGTATTTTATGATGATGTTATAACTAAGATTGGAAAATATTCTTTTGTGTTGTATCTTGCAGGATTTATTGGAGGATTGACAACATCATTGATGCCTTTGATAATTACCAACACAATTAATCCTGAAACAACTGCTTATTATTATATAGCAATGCAGATTGTTTCACTGATATTCATAATTTCAGGTGCAACAACAAATTCTCTATTTGCAGAAGGAAGTTATAATCAAAAATCATTAAAGAAAAATGTTCAAAAATCAATCTGGATTATTTCTATTCTTTTAATCCCTGCAATATTGTTAACGTTCTTATTTGGGAATTTTATACTTGAAGCATTTGGTGAACAATACTCTACCCAAGGATTACTGTTCTTGAAAGTAATGGCATTAAGTGCAATATTGGTATCAATAAATAATATCTTTGGAAGTGTGTTCAAAGTAAAGAAGAAAATATGGGGAATAATGACTAGAAATATAATAGGAACTGTTGTAACATTAGGATTAAGTTTCATATTAATTAGAGAGTATGAATTAATGGGTATTGCTTATGCATATATAATTGGACAGGCAGTAACAGCAATAGCTTTTTGGATTATGTGGAAGTGTGGAAAGAAAAAAGATAAATTAAAAAAGAAAACTAAAGAGAAAAAGTAAATGAACAACCCAAAAATTTATAATCTCTATATTATTTAATTTACTAATTAATTCCATAGGATCTGTAAAAGGATCCTATGTTTTATCTTATGGAAAATAATTCTAAAAAGATGCGTGTATCTATTTACATAGATGGGAGCAACCTTTATTTCTCTGCAAAAAATGCATTTAATTGTAAAATAGATATTGAAAAACTTTGCAAAAAAATAGTTGGTAAAAATGAATTAATAAAAATAAATTACTATATTTCTCCTATCGAACAATTCAGTAACCCAAAAATGTATGCAGAACAACAGAGTTTTTTTGAAAAAATTAGGAAAATAGATAAATTAAAAATAATATTTGGTAGGCTTGAAAAAAGGAGTAAGTGTAAGAAAATATACTATGTTGAAAAGGCAAGTGATGTAAATTTAGCATTAGACTTAGCATTGGATGCACAAAAGGGAGAATATGATGAAGCGTATTTAATATCAAATGATGGAGATTTTTCTGGGGCAGTTACTTCTGCTATAAATTTTGGAAAAAAAGTAGTATATGTAGCAATAGGAAACAAAAAATCTATATCTCATCATCTCAGGAGAGTATCTTCAAGAACTTTTTATATTACTAAACAATTTATTCTTAATTGCAAATTAGTTTAATCAGCAACTTCATTACATGTTTCAGGAGGAATAATTAGAATATCTCCATAACCTTCTTCTAAAAGATATTTGTTTACGAGTATTTTTTCTCCTAAATCATTTTCAATATAAACCCAAGCTAATAATCTTCCATATTTATCTATAGTTTCAACATCATAATTAGAGGTGTTAATATAAACTTCTCTGTTTAAAATTAGGTCTTCTAAAAATAATTTTGCATCTTCATAACCAGGTTTTCCTCTTTCGGGTGTATCTACACATAGTAGTCTTACTTTTTCTCCAGAACATAATTCAAAAGTATCACCATCTATTACTCTGTCAACTCTTGTTGGAAAATCAGAACAGGATTTTATCTTATTTATCTTAATTAATGGAGAGACAATTATAATGAATCCTACAACAACTAAAGTTAATAATATAAATGTAAAAACTATCCACTTCCAGTTATTTTTCATAGGAATATCATAATAGCTTTAAATTTAAAATTAACTATTTTATTTAAACAAGAACATTATCTATAAACAGGTTAAATTTATAATCTTGAGATATTATTAATTATTATTAAACATAATAATGGAAATTGAGCCTGTTGTTGAGTTTATAATTAAAGCAAGAAAAAGAGGATATAGAGATGATGCTATTGTAAGATCTCTTTTAGATAAAGGATATGCTGAAGAAGATGTTTTGAGTGCAAAGGCAATTGCTGGAAAACCTAAAAGAATTGATAAAAGATACAAAGCAGTGAAAGAGACTCGGACTTCAATTGTAATAGTTCTGGAAGATTGGTTGAAAGACACCTTACAAAGAATGGCTAAAGATGATGGAATTTCAATGTACAATGAAGTTAAGAAAACACTCATAAGAGGAATACCTCCTGAATATGCTAGTGCTAAGACAAAGAGACAAACAAAAATTAGAAAGAAGCTCACACCAGAGCAGAATGCACTGAGAAGAATAACTAATGAGAAATCAGAGAAAGGAGTAAAGAAGGTCAGAAAAAAGGCAGCACGTAAACTCAAGAAGATAATTAGAAGGAATGAAAGATTAAGAAGGAGAAATGAGAGAGTGTGAGAAGAAGTGAAACTTAAGATAAGACATATAAACAAGTATTACAAATAAGAATTAGAGGATATTGTGCAAAATGAAAATAACAATAACTGGTCCAAGATCAGTAGGAAAGAGTACAATATCTAAAATAGTTGCAAAAAAGCTGAATCTAAAATATTATTCTTCAGATGAGATAGGTGAGAAGTATCTAAAAAAAGAAGGTGGGCTGGATAAAGCAATAAAATCAGGTGCAATTGGCAAAATGATAAAAGAAAGTTCTTATAGTCTAATAAGAGAAGTATATGAAAAAAAAGATTTTGTGTTTGATTTGTCAGGAGGAGCTTTTGGTTCAAGGAAATATTCAGAAGCAAGTAAAAAAGTAAGGGAGTTAGCTAAAAAAAGTTCTATTATAATTGGATTATTACCTTCAAAGAATGTAAAAGAATCAGTTGAAATGCTCTTTGAAAGAGAAAAAGAAAGGAAGCATTTCAAAGAGATGAATAAGGAAGAATTGCTGGCAAAAGTTCAGGACGATTACATGAAGTTTCCGCAACTATTCAAAGAATTCTGCAGTTTTATAATCTATGTGAAGGATAAAACATCTGAAGATGTTGCTGATGAAATAGCGAGTAAGATAAGAGAATCAGCTTCAAGATAAGACATATAAAGACGAGTTACCACTAAAAACCATGAAAATCCGCATGGAAAAAGGCTTCAAGAACTTCCTGTTTAGAACAGCTATTTTTATAGTTGTGTTTATGGCATTTTCTTTTTTAATTGGAACAAAAATCTTCACAAACAATTTCATTGAAGTTTGGAAAATAAGCATATACACAAGAATAGGATATATTTTGCTGTTTTCAATATTAGGTTTTATACTTCTTTACAGGAAAAGATTAACTGAGTTTCCAATTTACAAGTATAAAGCTAAAGATGGTGTAATGATGGCTTTATCTGTTGTAGCTTTAGCAGGATTTTACTTTGTAGAAACTTATTCTGCACAAATAAATCAAACTCTCCTTAACATGATATTAGTTCATGCTTTAGGAATTTCAATATTTGCGTTTTTAGCTTTAGGAGTTTATGGTATAAGTTTTGCAAAGCACTTTGCTAAGAAATTCAAGAAAGAATTGTTGTATTTCTTGATATTTGCAATAATAACTTATAGTTTCATGAATTTAGTTTGGGGTTTATGGCCATACTTGAGTTTAGCTGTATTAAAAGTAACAACTTTCCTTTTGAAGATAATTGGAATTAATGTTGCAACATTTGGAACAGATGGAATAACTGTGAATGGATTTTCAGTTATTGTTGCAGAAGCTTGCTCTGGAATTTACAGCATTTTCATCTTCACAGCATTGTATCTTTTCATTGTTTTCTTGGATTGGAATAAATTAAACAAAAAGAAAGCTGCAGCACTTTTCCTGCCTGCGGTTTTAGGAGCTTTTGCATTTAATATTATCAGGGTTTTCACATTGATGCTTGTTGGAGCATATATTTCAAGAAACCTAGCTCTTGGCCTTTATCATAGTTATTCTGGGATGATGTTTTTCTTGATATACTTCGTCCTGTTCTGGGGATTGTTGTATAAATACATGAAGAAGTGAGAGAGGATGAAGAAATAAAAAGGTTTAAATATTATTGTATCTAAAAATATACATATGTATCAAAAAAGAAACAAAGAAATGGCAATAATCTCTTTGTATACAGGAGATTATAATGCAAGATTTTATTTGAGGGAGATAGCAAAGCTGGCAAATCTGCCTCTAAAAACTTGCCAAGATGTACTTGTTAATCTTGAAAAAGAAAAGATACTTAAAAGCAAGACAGAGGGGAAAAACAAATATTTTAGTTTAAATCTAGATAATATAAATGTTAAATCTGAATTAGTTAAGGCAGAGATATACAAAACAGAGTTATTACTGGAAAAATATTCTGAATTCAAGACTTTTTTGAAAGCAATAGATACAAATTTTATAATAATTTTATTTGGGAGCTTTGCAAAACTAAAGGCAGACAAGAATTCTGATGTAGATTTATTCATTGTAACAAATAAAAAAGAGAAATTGCCTTATTATTTACTACCCCATAAGATACATGAAAATGTCCTTAAAGAGGAATCATTCAGGAAAAGTCTAACTGAAAAAGAACCTTTAATAAAAGAGATAGAAAGCAATCATATAATCTTAAATAATCATTCATCTTATGTAAATATATTCTGGGGGCATTATGGTAAATAAAAAAGAAATTATCTAACTAAACTCAAACTTGTTCTACTTATAACAATAATAAGAAATAACAAAATGTTTCCCGGGGTTGGGCGGGTGGGAATAAGTTATCTAAATAATATCTTGCGTTTGTTCTACTAGTTTAATTTTCAAGGAGTATTTTAGAAGGGTGTAAAAAGAAGGTTAGAAAAGAAAGTTTATCAAACTAAAAAGATAACATTTTTCTTATTTCTTCGTTGAATTTCTTTGCTCTCTCTAAGGAAGTTTCTGCTTTAGATTTCATTGCTATTTCTCCAATTTCATATGTAAATTTACTTCTTTTTTCTTTTTCATTGGAGTAATCATTTATCATTTCTTTTGCTTTTTCTTTTCCTAATATTTGGGCTGATTCTTGTTGTGCATCTTCAAAATCCTCCAGGAAATGTTTTTCTAATTTACCTGTAGAATAAAAATAGTAAACCAATGCATTAAACACCAAGAAATGCACTGATTCATCTGTCTTTATCTTTACTCCTATACTTTCTAGTAATGCTCTTGCCATATAGAACATAGAATAATAACTAGAGTTTATTACCCATAAGAATCCATTAAAATTAGGCATCCCAAAAGAGTCCTGAGCTTTCTTATTTACAGAAAGTTCAAGCAATGCTTTTGCAGAGTTTAGAGAGTTCAGTGAATTTTTTACAAAAAAGTCAACATATTTTGATTCCTTTGTTTTTATTATTTGCCCGGCATTTATGCTTTTAATTGCATTTTTCTTTGCTTCTTCTATATGTTTATCCTCTACCATTTGCCAAAAGTCTGTAATAGTTTTCTCCTCCAAAAACTATTAAATGTTTATTTAGTGATTCATTAAGAATATTTAATTGTTCTCTTTTTGAGAGCATTTCATAGGCACTTTCTTTGCTTAATACTTGAATATCAGTCTTGAATGAAAAATTTGATGCAAGATTGTGAATTATATTTTCTGTTTTTTTTACTTTTTCTTTATCATCCAGTATAATAATTATATCTACATCATTAAATTTCTCTTTGTCAACAAATGAACCAAAGATAAGGAAAATGAAAAAATCTTCTTTTATTGAGCTAAGACAGTCTTTGACAAAAAGGGAAATAGATTTTTTATCTAAAAGTGCATTTTTTGTTCTTTCTGATTCAACAAATGAAAGTGTAACAAAGTTAGATTTATAATTGAGAGACAAAAGTTTTCTTTCATCTAAAATAAGAAAATTAACTTTTACAAGATCCTTTATAGAGCGATGAATTAGAGGGTAAGGCTTTTTCAATATTAGAGATAATTCATTTATGCTGAACTTTCTATCTATCTTGGAAGTAAATATTTCAAGTATCTTTAGCTGTGTTTTTGTGAGCATTTTTTAATTCTTTATAGTTATATCTATTTTAGTATAATATTATATCTTTTTAGATATATAAATTTTTTGGTTGTATAAGTTATCTAACTAAACTCAAACTTGTTCTACTCTACCCTTTTAAAAAACCTTACCATTTGGGCAGGAAAAATAATTAAATAAATCTATATGGGCACAAATATAATTTAATATAAATATGTGCCCACATAATTAAGTTATCTAAATAAAATAAAATCTTGTTCTACTCCAAACTAATTTAGGGTTAATAGTCACAAACGAATTGAGCTAATTGATAACAATATTTTCCTAGGGTTGGGTGTCGACTAGCAAAGCTAGTCCGGGGTGGGAATAAGTTATCTGATTAATCTCTTGCTTTTGTTATAATGACTAAATTTTCAAGGAGTATTTTAGGAGTGTGTGAGAAAGAAGATCTTGGATAAGGTTTAGTTATTGAAGTAAAACAAACATTATTCTAATTATAAACATTTTTTCTGTGGCCAATTCTAAGGACAATTATCTTGTTCATAGAGATTATGACATCAACTATTGCTCTAAAGTCCCCGATTCTTAATCTCCATAATTTGTCTCCCTGCAATCTTTTCAGGAACCTAAAAGGATTTTCTTTGATAGAATAAATCTTATTTAATATAATCTCTCTGTCTCTTTGTTCTAATTTTTCAAGAAATTCTTTTGCACTTTTAGAAATCTCTAAAATGTACATTTTATCTAAGTTTCACACTCAATTCTTTTGCAACATGCTCTATTGGATAAACCTCTCCTCTTCTGACTTCTTCTAGTGCAATTTTTATGCCATCAATCTCTTCTTCGCTTAGGCTTTCTTCTTCACAATTATCAATTAGTCCATTTAAGACATCATCATAAGATTGTCTTTCAGAGTGCTTAAGAGATTTTAGTTTTTCAAGAGTATCAATGTTGATTTGAATAGTTGTTTTTTCCATGCTATATAGTAACTATAGCAACTATATAAATGTTTCGAATAGGAAAGAACATCAATAAATCAAACATTTTTCTCTCTAACAATTATTCATAACAATAACAAGAAATAACAAGAAATAACAATATTTTCCCTAGGGTTGGGCGGGTGGGAATAAGTTATCTAAGTAAACTCAATCTTGTTCTATCAATTAAATTTATAATCCTAATAAATTATTATTTATTATCAATTTATTGTTAAACATAATGATGTAAATCATTATTAAACATAATAATGGAAATTGAGCCTGTTGTTGAGTTTATAATTAAAGCAAGAAAAAGAGGGTATAGGGATGATGCTATTGTGAGATCTCTTTTAGATAAAGGATATGCTGAAGAAGTTGTTTTGAGTGCAAAGGCAATTGCTGGAAAACCTAAAAGAATTGATAAAAGATACAAAGCAGTGAAAGATACTCGGACTTCAATTGTAATTGTTCTGGAAGATTGGTTGAAAGATGTTTTAGAGAGAATGGCAGAACATGACGGACTCTCTCTGTACAATGAAGTTAAGAAAACACTGATAAGAGGAATACCTCTCGAGTACGCTAATGCTAAAACAAAGAGGCAAACCAGAATTAGAAAAAAACTCACGCCAGAACAGAATGCATTGAGAAGAATTACGAATGATAAATCAGAAAAAGGAGTAAAGAAAGTCAGAAAGAAAGCAGCACGGAAACTTAAGAAGATAATTAGAAAGAATGAGAGATTGAGAAGAAGAAGTGAGATAGATTAGATAGATTAAGAAGGAGAAATGATATCTTTGGAGAAGAATTAGTAGAAAGGAAAGGCGTAAATAGTTGAGGGGATTGAAAAATTAATGGATGAAAGCCAAGAGCTAAAAAAGATAAACAAGAAATTAGATGATTTAAGAAAAGAAATAAAGATTATTTATAAAACGACTATTGAATGTAATAGATTTGATAGTATTTATAGAATAAGGGATAACTTTGAAAAGACAGACAAAATTTTTGCAGATTTCTCAGATGGAATCACCTCGTTATTCATGCAAGTTTTTTTGATATTTTTAAGCATATTTCTTGGGATAGCCATATCTTTAAAAAAGTATGATCTTATGTTCTTGATTATTTTTTTATTGTTAATATCGTTTATACTTTCTATAATCTTAATTGAGAAATCTAAAAACAAATTTAAAAGAAGTAAAGAATATCAAAATCTAAAAAAGATAGAAAAGGCCTTGCTCTCTGGAAATGCTAAAGAGATGTTTAAAACTTAGTTATCTTGACTCAATAGAAAATCACAAATAGTTAATATCTTTTCAAGAATAGAAAACCTTTTTAATGTCTTTTACATATGAATTTAATGGTTAAAGAAGTAAAAAGGGGAAACAAATCTCTTTTAATAGTTCTTATTCTCCTTGGAGTCCTTATTCTTATATCTATTGTCGCCGGCTTATCCCTAATTTTAACTGGAAATGTAACAAATGATAATAAAAATGTAGGAAAAGAACCATATCAAGGATTTGAAGATGTTGAAGTTGATTTAAAATATGAACACTCTGGAGATGGAAAAGCAAATTATGGTGAATTGTTTAATGTTAGGTACAAAGGCACTGTAACAATAAAAAATGTAGATAGTGAAACTGGTTATTTTAAGGTTATTATGTATTTTAGAACATTAGATGGCACTGTAACTAGAGAAACTGGGGGATATATACAACCTGGAGAAATAAAAGAATTTGAGATTTATCATGATATAGACTTGGGTGACGATGTAGAGTTTAGCTATAATGTAATTCCAGGAACAAAAATCGTAACTAAACCCGTTACAAAATATAGGTAATTAATTAATTTTATTACTTTCCTTTCTTATCTAGATTAAATTATCTTCTTTTAATCTTTTTTCCATTTCCCAATATTCGGTTCCAAAAATAAGAGGCAAAGCTCCGCTTGCGCTTATACAATCAACAGAATTCTTGATTTTTTCTCCATCCAGAGACATTGAATCAATGTGCAAATAACCATGAGAATTATCAACTCTAAAGTTTCCTTGAATTATTTTTCCATCCTCTTTCCAAAGTATTTGTATTCCTACTTTTACCTCTTCTTTAGGAGAAGATAATTTTACTGGTTCTCCTTGTAGATTTATCATCTTCAAGGCAGCGAAATTATCTCCAGAGACTTCTCCTCTTAGGAGTATCCTTGTTTCTTTCTCTCTCAATGATTTTTCCAGTTTTTCTATAAGCTTCATTTTGATTTTAAATTTTAAAAAATTAAAAATAATAAAAATAAATTATTAAGTATCTAAAAATTAAGATCCTTTTACAGATCCAAATAAACTACTTAATGCTTCAGTAATTTTGTTTGCAAGGTCTGGACTTGAAATATAAATTAGTACAAACATTACAATCAAAAATAAAAATGCTAACGGTCCACCTATATGAAGAACTGAACTGCCATTTTTATCTTGAAATAAGTTTTTTAGGGTTTTCATTTTTTACCTCCATTTCATTTCTATGTAGTTTCAACACTAAATAGAAACATATTTAAAGGAGGTATCCTTTAATCCCTTGTATTGAAAAAGGGGAATTTCTATTTGTGTTTGCTTAGCTTATGCTAAGATAGTTCTTAATTAATTTCACGATTATATAACTATTTAGCACCACTTTAAAAGAGTTATACGAACCTTTATAACCAATTATTCTAATCTTTTTCTGAAGAATTTCATCTCGATAAGATAAACAATTAAATAAACTATTCCTGCAATGGTTAATATTGTAGATAGCAAACCAAGTGATTCTTTCCAATATTTTTTTTCGTTTATTAAATATATGTATCTTTCTGTATTTGAAGATAGATTTATTGCAATAGGATTTAATTTTTCAATAGAATTATCTAAATTACTACAATTTTCAAGAGTAATATTTTGCTTTAAACATTTAATATATTCCACATTAATTTCGTTTTGTGCCACAGTATATCTTAAGAAATTTATGTCTTGTAATGTTATCAACTCGTTAACTTCTTGTTGCATTTGTTGACTAAAAAAACTAAATGTAGTAGATAATGCAAAAAAAAGAGTCGCAAACGCCAAAAATGAATTTAAATAATTTTGAGTATTTTCTCTCTTTTGCCCCTCTTTTTTTCTTTTTATTTCAAACTCCACAGCCTTTCAGCCCTATAACTAACATCTCCCTTTTTCTCCTGAACAAGACCTATTCTCTTAAGAAATTCTAATGACTTTATTGTTGTTTCCCACTGGGATCCGACTTCTTCTGAAATTGCTTTCACAGACAAGTCTGATTTATTTGAAAGCAATTTAATTATCTCTTCTGTAACCTCAAGTATATTTCTCCTACCTTCACCTTGTTTTTGCATATGTATAATTACACAGATAGTTTTAAATAGTTAATATGTATAATTATCGGCATAGTAAATAGTACATTATAATGTACAATTATAGAATAAATATAGCACATTATAATGTACAACAAATAGAGGTAATTAAAATGAAAACCTGCTCCAAGTGCCTTAAACCAATTAATGAATCAAAAGAAGATTATGTTATGTTGATAAGTAAAACAGGGCAGAGGATCAGGGAGTTCTTTGTTTTTCATAAGAAGTGCTGGATGGAGCATTTTAGAGAGTATTTTAAGAGGGTGTGAAATCAAATGATTATTATATTTAAAACAAAAGTAAACAGAAAAATGTATAAAGCTTAAAGATAATGTTAAATTATGGTAAAAATAGATTTTAAATGGTCTTGGATATATGAATCTGTAGTACATAATCCTACTGTTAAGGAAGAATTTGATTATGAAAAGTATGAGAAGTTCGTGAGCTCATTTTCAAGAAAGATTAAGCATATTTGGAAAGAGAAGGAAAAAGAGATATTCTCTTATTGTGAGGAGATAACTGGATTAAAATGGAAGAAAAAAGAAATACCTGCATATTTCATAAAAATTAGTTCATTAGCTCCAATTTCAGACCCCCTAACTATACCTATACAGCTTGAGATGAAAGATGAGATAATCAGTTTATCTCAGGATAGATTTATTGATATGCTGATTCATGAGCTTATACATAATCTATTTATCCAGAATGAAAAAGAGATGGGAGATTATTTTGATTTTATTTTAAAGAAGTATGAAAATGAAGAATTTGATACTTCAATACATCTTTTGCTTCATGCAATTCACAAAAAGATATTTCTTAAGTATTTTGGAAAAGAAAGATTAGAAAATGAGATTGAAATGAATTCTTATTACCCTGCATACAAAAGATCATGGGAAATTGTTAATGAAGTAGGAGAAGATAAAATAATAAAAGAATTCAAAGATTATATTAAGGGTTTTCCTAAAGAGAAAGCGTAAAGAGGAATTTCGTCTTCTTGATTTATATCAATTAATTCAGATAATCTATCATTATCAAAACCCCCTAATGCACAACATCCAAGATTTTCTTTTTCTGCAAGTAAAGATATATTTTGTCCTATATGTCCTGCCTCTAAAAGTGCAAACCTATATGCGTTTGCTCCATATTTAACTTCTGTTCTGCTAAGAACTCCATTTAAGACAATAAAATTTGGATTTCCTTTATAAGCTTCATTAAATATCTGTGAAGACTCCAAGGATAAGTCTTTGTTTAATAATTGTTCTAGAGTGTTCTCTTTAACATTGTAATGGTATAATCCTTTTTCTAATCCTTCAACATTATTGCTTAAAAAATAAGCTTCTATAGGATATCTGCCCCCTGCAGAAGGATAAAATCTTCTGGTGTTCTCAAGAGATTCCTCTGGATTTTTTATACCAAAAGAGTAGAATAATATATTGTTTAAAGATTCTAATTCCATGGGGGAATCTTCAAAATCCCTTATTGATTTTCTTGATTTCAATAAATCGTAAAATTCCCCTTGTTCTTCTGGGGTTTGTAATTGGGTTTTATTCATTCTTGGATATGTCTTGAAAAAAATCTTAATCCAATTGACAGGCATTTTGTAATCTTCAAGGGTTGTAATTTTCTTTCTGAAATTGAACTTGGTTTGTTTGTATAAAGTTTTTATGCTGTTTATCATTTTACATAAATGGATGTAGAAACCTATTTACCTCCTTTCCATTTAATTCCTTGTTTAACCTATCACTATGATAACACGGGAAAGATTCATCTAAAAATAATGGATGTAATTGGGGTTGTATAACTCTTACAACAAAAAATCCTGCATCTTTGAATACTGGATGAGTTAAATCAACATAATAAGTATCTATGCCATTTTTTCTTAATTTATCTTGTAATTCTTCTTTGGTTTTTGGAGGTTTAATTTCCTGTATATCTTTTAATGATTGGGGGTTAAGAAGATAATCTAGCTCCTTGATCTTAGCTAAATCATACCAATAAAATCCTCTATCTTCAATTTCTTTAACATCTTCTTTGGAATAATTTTTAGGGTTTGCTTTTTGAATCCATAAATTTCTAATCCACTGTCTAACCTGTTGAGACTCTTTTATTGAACCTAAAATCCCTTCTCTAGGGTTTACTGATGCGTTTAATCCCACTGAAATTGCTGGACCCAACCCTGTCCTATCTATATTTAAACACATAAAACTAGGTATTTCCAAATCAGTTGTTGTTTCAAAAACCTGCAAATCTAAAAGATATCTCTTGAAATAATTATTGATATCTGGAAAACCTTTTTCTAGATTAATTTTTGGTAATTGTTTTTTAGATAAGTAAGAAATCATATATGAATCTCTTTCAATATTTTCCATTATTCCTGAATATAATGCTTTCTCAAGAGATTCGTTAGCTGCAGCACCGGTACTTACTCTTGGTCTAATCATGGGTTCATTTGTGAAATCAAAATCAACATAAACCAATTGGGCGGGAACTAAAACTTTAGAACCTCCTTGTAAGTTTGTTGCTTCAACCCACTTTAATTTAGAATCCTTTATTTTTTTTATATAATCTTGTTTCCTGAAGTTTAAATCAGAGTCTCTGAAATTAATGAACAAAGAAGGGTCTAAAGCAGAGTCTTTAATATTATTATAAGAATCTATAACAAATTCTTGATTAGGGTTATCCAAGCAGTATCTTTCTATATATTCCCCACAGGATTTAATTTTAGCTATTTTTTTGTTT
>Ga0208694_1001187_pt1 | contig 33513 bp, 26 predicted proteins | sample AD_UKC078_MetaG_FD_184442 | JGI IMG/M metagenome (GOLD analysis project Ga0208694, IMG submission 184442) | Active sludge microbial communities of municipal wastewater-treating anaerobic digesters from USA - AD_UKC078_MetaG (SPAdes) (version 2) | ecosystem: Engineered > Bioreactor > Anaerobic >...
CACTCTTCGACAGGTTCAGTGACTGTGTTACGTCGGCTGAGTTTATATTTCGACAAGCTCAATAACCGTCGAAGCCAAAGTCATAGGCTACCTATACTGCAAGGTCGCTTCGACAAGCTCAGCGACCGAGTATGTCGCATTGTTCACGCAGGCTATGTTTCCAACGTTCAGACACATGCATTGTGTCTATACACCCAAATCTCTCACACCATCACGTTCAACGCACCATCAATTATTTTTTGTCATGTACTAAGCAATTGTAATTTAAATACAGTCCAATCTTTTTCAAATTTTACAATGGTAAATACCGATGTAGCAGACACATAGCCCAAACAAACAGACACATAGCCCAAACAAACGATAGTGAAATTTGGACTATAGTAGCTGTTCAATCGGTATTACAAATTCTCTTTGCTCACGTGCTTTTATAGAGTGAGCACGTCAAGAAAAAAAATTATGTCATAAATTAGATGTTTATTTTTATCTGCATATAAACAAAAATGATTAAGTTTGCAAGTGGACACATTATACCAATTGTAATTTTAAAACAGTCCAATCTTTTTTAAATTTTACAATGGTAAATGCCAATGTTACAGACACATAGTTCAAACGAACGATAGTGAAGTTTGGACTATAGTAGTTGACCAATCGGTATTAGCACTGTTTTAGCTCTTAACAAAAGATGATAATAAAATGAGAACAACATCCCTGAAAATATTACTTCTTTTACTTATTTGTAGCGGATTAAATGCGCAAGCACAAAAATTTGAGATAAAGAAAAACCCAATTTGTATAACTGACACAGCTGAATTTCGTTACGTAGCACAAAATTTGACTTCGGTAAAATGGAAATATCCTGCAGACGCTACTGTTATAGATTCAACGGCGAATGGTATAGGATTTCAAAGAGTTACATTTAGTACACCACAATCAAAAACTATAATCGCCACCGCAAGTGTAAATGGTTCTCCACATACTGATACTTTGATTATTAATGTTTCGCAATTGTTTGAAACATACGTTAATAGAATAATCGAATTTCATTCTTCGGCTACATATATTCTCAATATGTCGGCAAGCATTAACAATCCGTTATCAATTGCGCCACACTGGTACACCTGGACAATTAATGGTCAAAACACAACTCTTCCTCAAGATGTTTCAATCCACTCACATAAATTTAATAATGAAGGAGTCCAAAGTGTGAAATTAAATGTGAGAGATGCTGGAGGTTGCGATGTCGAGATAGACACAACTGTTACTACAGTTAAACTCTTTGAAGCGCCTAACGTGTTTACACCAAATAATGACGGAGTAAACGACGATTTTATTGTTAAAAGTACAATTCCTTTCTCCATAGAGATATACGACCGTTCTGGCGCTTTAGTTTATAAACCTAACTTAACCGTTACACAATTAGTTTGGGATGGAAGAAATAGTGCAGGATCAGTTGTTAGGCCCGGGGTTTACTTTTATGTAATAACGCCCGAAGATAGTAATATAAAGCCACTTAAAGGATTTGTTCACGTATTTCACGAGGAGAAATAAAAAAGGGTAAGCTCCCTGTATCGCACCGCTACGACCACCTACCCTTGCTTCCTTCCGAACCTGGGGGATTTGGTGGGAGCTGGTCGTACAGAACTTACCCAGCACAAAAATACAATTTTTGGAGATAATTGCAATAATATTTAACCATTTTTTTGCAAATAAGGAGTGTGTGTAAATAAAGAACTTTGTTAATGTGATTATATTCAGTTGAAATTAGAAATTAGAAGTAATTAGAACATAGATGACACAGATTAAACGGATAATCACAGATTTTATGTAGGGTTGGTGTCTCATAAGCGCCCAACTGCTGCGTTACTTCGATATTCGGGCTCAGTCACGTACACTTCGACTACGCTCAGCGCATCGCTTTATGTACGCTCCTTCGCCCTCAATCTCAGCGCCTTGCATTTGGACACTTCTGAGCCACCTTATCACTTTTTTGTAAAATGAGACTTTTGAGACAGCCTCCAAAAACATTCATAAATCCGATATCATATATCCGTGTAAATCCGTTAAATCTGTGTATTCTGTGTTCCAAAAATTCGAAATCAAAACATATCAACATAAAATATTTTTTAAGTGATTATTGTAGCAGATAGCGGTTCAACCAAAACAGTTTGGTACTACTCATCGCCCAAATTTAAAGGAACTATTCAAACATCAGGACTTCATCCTGATAATCTTGATAGTTTCTCACCAAATGATTATGAGCAAATCATAACTTTAATGAATAAATCGGGGAAGTTATTTTTTTATGGTTCTGGTTGCGCTACTAAAGCAAGGCAAGAGACAACATTTCATTGGCTTAAAGAACGATTTCCACTGTTTGATATAATTGTGCAGTCAGACTTAATAGCCTCTGGATTAGCTCTATATGGGAGTCAGCAGGGCATTGTGGGAATTTTAGGAACAGGAGCTTCAATGGCTGTCTGGAAAGATCAAACAATGAAGATGCCTATACCGTCACTTGGCTGGGCAATGGGAGACGAGGGAAGCGGTGTTGATATTGCAAATCGATTTTTTAGAAATTGGTATAGTGGAAAGTTCCCAGACTCACTGGTTAAGCTATTAGATTCAAACGATAATTTGCCAAATGCAATTGATTTAATAAATGATGTTTACAATTCGAAGCAACCAAATAAAAAAATAGCATCATTCTGCAATGAGATTTCCAAACTAACAACTTTTGATTCGGTACGAAGATTAGTACAACAAGCTTTCCACGATTATTTTGATTATTATGGTAATTTGTTGCTCAGTAATAAAGAGTTACCCATAGCTTTTACAGGAGGAGTAGCTGGTGGTTTTAAACCAATCTTAATAGCCGTTGCAAAAGCTCGAGGCTACGATATTTTCTCGATAATTGAGAATCCGATAAAAAAATTAGCAGCTTACCATATTGCCAACTATTCGGATTTATCAAATAGCTTTTGAATATCTTCCTCTGTTTCCTGTAGCTCCGACTTACACTCGGTTAGCAGTGTAATGGCACGCGATATTTTACTACGAACTATATCTATATCGGTCGGATTTGACTCGATAAATTCAATAATTGACTCAATCTCTTGAATTTTTTCCGTATAGGTTAAACTCTTTTTAGTCACAGTTTTATTGTTTTATATAATCTTGTCATCCCTTCGGGATTGATAATATGCTCTTTATACTGTTATGCTTTAAGTAATACCAATTGTAATTTTAAAAAAGTCCAATATTTTTAAAATTTTACAATGGTAAATACCGATGTAACAGATACATAGTTCAAACGAACGATAGTGAAGTTTGGACTATAGTAGCTGTCCAATCGGTATAACACAAAAGTACAATAATAGTTTCATAAATACAATGCTTTTTGCTTTGTAACAAAAAGTTGTTTTAAGTAAGATTTGTGTTTTCATCAAAATTTTCTATTTAAATTTGCGGTGTAAATTTACATTCCATGCCGACTAAAAATAAGGGTATTACAAGTACCAGCGAACAAATAGTTTGCGTGCATACACATAATGACTTTGGCGGAACATCACTTATTATTGCTGAAATAATTGAAGGATTATTAGAAAATGGCTATCATATTGAATTATATTTGGCAAATTCGAAACATAGAGGTTTTTTATCAACTTTTACTGATGTTAAGAGACGTTACTACCACTATCGTAAATCAAATAATTCGTTTCTGTTAGTTTTTTATCTTTTTATATCGCAATTTATACTCTTTTTCAAGCTGTTACGATATTACAATAAAGATGTTATCTTTTATATCAATACGTTGATGCCTTGGGGAGCTGCATTAGCTGCTCGTTTAATGCGAAAGAGAGTAGTTTTTCATGTACACGAAATATCTACAAAACCCCTGTTTGTAAAAGTGTGGTGTAAATGGATTGCAAAACATACAGCACACGATCTTATTTATGTGTCAGAATTTGTAAAAATCAAAAAACTAATTGATGCACCAAGACGATTTGTTGTGCATAACGCCCTGTCGCCCCGATTTGTCAAAAATACTATTCCAAATTATCATAGAGACGAGTTTATTGTCTTAATGCTCTGTAACTTAAAGATATACAAAGGTGTAATTGAATTTGTTCAGATAGCCAGATTGTTGCCTCAATATAGTTTTGAATTAGTATTGAACGCCACTGACGATGAAATAAACTCTTTTTTTAAAAATATTCGATTTAGCGAAAATCTTGCTGTACACGGCTCGCAGCCTAATGTTCACAGATTTTATGCGCGAGCAAGCGTAGTCCTTAACCTGTCGCACCCCGATAAGTGGTTAGAATCGTTTGGAATGACCGCTTTAGAGGCGATGACTTATGGACTCCCTGTTATTGTTCCTCCACGCGGAGGAATTTCAGAACTTGTTATTGACGGATATAACGGCTACCACTTGCCATACAACGATTTGGATAAAATTGTCGCAACAATAATAAAAATTGCAGAAAACCCTGACTTATATATGGAACTATCAAACGGAGCGAAAGAGATGGTTAAAAAATTCAGTTATACAGATATGATAGAAAACATAGTGTCTATATTAAAAACAGGAAAACTTAAGAAAAAGAGTTTAGAATCCATAATATTACACATGCATTAACTTCAAACTTGGAAAATTTAGATAATATGTAAATATAAACAAAACGCTGAAATTCTGATAATTATATACTTTCTATTAGCTGAATTTTTAGCCTCTTGATTTAATTGTAAATTGCTTACTTCGGCTTAGCTCAGTGCAAGCATTGTTAATTGAATCTACCTATTGCGATTTTTGGCGCATAAAATTGTTTGATTAATATATTAAATGTAAATTTGCACATCAGTATCATAGGATGTGTGATATTAGGAGGGTGAAGTATGTGATATTGGGGTTTACCGCTTATTGTCAAATAGATTTTTAGTTTGAAAAATAAGAGGTCTATGAACGAAAGAATGTTTTGAAAATCATTAATTATCAGTAATTTTTCGTATAATTGCGAAAACCTATAAGTTAAAGCAAACAATAAAATGCTCTTTTAAGTTAACACAACAGTCAATTGTATGATAAAAGCAAATATAGTTGCGTCATTTTGCAGAAAACGATTGATGCAAGCGACAGTAGGCATAATAATCTCTTTTTTGTTTTTTAGTTATCCTTGTTTTGCGCAGGATACTGAGATAGAACTTGCAAAAAAATATGCCGAATTTGGTTTTCGTGAAAAGGATTACGACTTTGCTTTAGAGAATTATCTGAAGCTATACGAATTGAATAAAAAAGACATAAATATAAACTTTAGGATAGGTGTCTGTTATACAGAGACAAATAAAAATAAAACGGGAGGTATCCCATATTTAGAGTTTGTTGTTTCACATAATAATTTTCCCCACGAAGCCCTACACTATCTCGGAAAAGCCTATATGTTTAACTATCAATTTACAGAAGCTGTTGAGTCTCTGTACGAATATAAAATATATGGTAATGACAGAGATATACTCGCCTCTACCGAAAGGCTTATTGATATGGCTTATAATGCTAGAGAGTATATAAACCAACCTAAACCCGTTAGGTTTGAACTTCTTGACACCGCTGTAAACTCTACTATGAACGATTTTAGACCGTTAGTAACTTCTGACGGAAAAAAACTCTTTTTTACAAGTAATAGAAGGTATGTTGACGAATTGGCAACAAATGTTAACGATATATACATTGCCGAAGCAAGTCGCGATAGTTGGGGTAAGGCAAGAATGTTAGAAATTAGCACTACCGATCATGAAGAGGTTGTCGGGATTGCCCCTAATGGTGATATGTTGATGATTTTTTGTGACGGCTATTATTCAAGCAAAACCATAAAAATGGCTACAAGAAAAGGGAGAAAGTATGAACTTCTTTCTCAAGAGCGTCTTCCCGCCGACTTAAACTCGCCTGCCTTTGAACATGGCGCATGCATAAATACCGAAGGTACAATGATTATTTTTGCAAGCGACAGGTTAGGTGGATACGGAGGTATGGATTTGTACAAAATAGAGAAAGAAGATAGACGCACGTGGGGAAGCGCTCAAAATTTAGGAAGCCAAATAAATACCCCATTTGATGAGAACTTCCCGACCCTCTCTTATGATGGACGGAAACTACATTTTTCATCAAATGCACACTCCTCAATAGGAGGTATGGATCTGTTTTATTCGACCTATAATGCGGCAGACTCAAGTTTCCAAAGACCTTTAAATCACGGATTTCCAATAAGCACACCATTCGACGATATATCTATTTCGTTTAATGCTGATGAGTCTATTGCATACCTTGCGACTACGCGTAATGAAGGAATAGGAAACTTAGATATTTATAAAGTTCATGTCGGCAAAGAGTCAACCAAGACAATTATTATTGCAGGTCTTGTTATGATTGGCGATGAAAGTTCATCGGTACCATACACAATGGATTTTGTGAAAGTGTATGCTACTGTATATGACAAACAGGGTAACCTGTTCTCAAAATACGATCTTGATGAAAGCGGGCAATTTTTTATAACACTCTATCCAGGAGAATATATTTTAGATGTCAGATTTGATAAGGCAGATACAGGTTATAGAGAAAACATTACTTTAGTTGAATCAGAAGATGATGAACCAATCTTTAAAACCGTTTATATAAAGCCTTTGCAATAAATGATATAATTTAAAGCTATTTATAATGTTTTTTAGAGTTTTTATGCTATTTGCTGTCGTTGCACTAACATCAGGGGCTTACGGGCAAATGACGCCAAAAGATGCTAACGAATTTTTCCAAACAGGAAATTATGAACAAGCGCTTAAGATTTATGAACGCTTATATAATCAAGACTCCACAAACACCGAATATACATACAGGATAGGTGTTTGTCACTTAAGCCTAACATACGATAGAGCTAAAGCCGTTCCTTTTTTAGAAAAAGCGTCAACAATGAAAGGAGTTCCAAATTATGTATGGTTCGATTTAGGTTCGGCATATCGTTACACTGGACAGTACGATAAAGCAAAAGAAAATATTGAAAAGTTTATAGGAATTACTAGAAATAGTTATGAAAAGGCAGATGCAGAATTGATGCTAATGCAACTTGAAAATGCCAAATCATTAATGGCAAAGCCCGTAAATGTTAAGTTTATTAATCTTGGAGGAAACGTTAATTCAGAGTTCGATGACTTTTGTCCGTACGTTGATATCAACAATAGATGGATGATATATAATTCGCGTAGAATATTTAGCAAATTAGAAGAGGCTCGTATTGTTAATGTTCATAATGCTGTTTTTAAGCAAAATGAATGGAAACGTTCAATGCGCTCAAAATCAGTAAATTCGGCTGAAAACAATCTCATTGTGGGGAAAAGCGCCAATGATGATTTTATCTTTATAAAACCCCTTAGATTTGAAATTTACGAAGACATAATGATGATCGACATTACAAAGGGTAATATTGGAGCTCGTCCTGTAATACTGCCTGCACCTGTGAATACGCGAGACGAAGAGAGTGGCGCCACCCTCTCGCCAACAGGCGACACCCTAATTTTTGCATCTGGCAGAAAGGGTGGAGTAGGGGGCTTAGATCTATACATGTCCATAAAGCTACCAGATAATTCATGGGGGATGCCTGTGAATATTGGAAATCAAATCAATACACCATACAACGAGGACTATCCAATGTTTTCATCAGACGGGAAAAGTCTCTATTTTGCAAGTCAAGGACACACAAGTATGGGAGGATATGATATTTTTGTCTCAAAACTCAATCAATCGGATGGCACATGGGGAACGCCAAGAAATTTGGGATATCCAATAAATAATTTATACGACAATTACACAATATGTTATACTCAAAATAGCAGGTACGCATACGTTGCTGATGTTAGACCAGAAGGATTAGGAGGTTACGATATATATCAACTTGTATTTAAAAACGAAGAGAAAAGTATCCATTTACTTAAAGGGATAGTATCAAAAGGCACAGCATCAGCTAAGCAACTGTTTACCGAAACCGACAGTGTACAAATATCTATTTATAACGAACAAACGAATGATCTTGTAGGAAAATATAAAATTGACTACTCAAGTGGACGCTACATAGCTGCCATTTTTCCGGGAGCTTATGTTCTAAAAGTTGAATCAGCAACATGTAAAACCTTGAATCACAGGTTTATAATTCCCGATATGCTTGCAGATGAAGAGTTTGATTTGGGAGAACTGTTCCTTGAAGCGATTAGCAATTAAGTTAAAAGTTAAAAGCGATGCACTGAGCTTGTCGAAGTGTTAAAAGTAGAGACAGGGCATGCCCTGTCTCTACAAAAGTAGGGACGACCCTCGTGCTCGCCCGAAATGAAAATGGTAACAATAAAGAAAAATAACAAAAAAGGTTACGTGATTGTAGAGATGTCATATTATGGCGTATCTACATAAAACCTATTAAAAAATACTGCAAATGGAAATCAATATAAGACGACCGTTGGTCTTTTTCGATTTGGAAACTACGGGAATAGACGTTTCAAACGATAGAATTGTTGAGATAGCTATGCTAAAAATTTTCCCGGGAGGTAAAGAAGATGTTTTTCAAAAAAGAATAAACCCGGATATGCCAATACCTCCGCAAGCTTCAGAAATCCATGGTATTTATGATAAAGATGTTGAAAATGCACCACGCTTCAAAGAGGTTGCAAAAGAGATAGCTCAATTTATTGAGGGATGTGATTTAGCAGGCTATAATTCAAATAAATTTGACATACCACTGTTAGCAGAAGAGTTATTGAGAGCTGGCGTTGATTTCGATTTAAGAAGAAGTAAATTTGTTGATGTGCAAAATATTTTTCACAAAATGGAAAAACGCACATTATCAGCAGCTTACAAGTTTTACTGCAATCAAGAGTTAGAGAATGCGCATTCGGCGCTTGCTGACGCTCGTGCAACTTATGAAATACTGAAAGCACAGTTGGATATGTATCAAAACGTACCATACGACGATGGTAGGGGTAACAAGTCTTTTGAAGTTGTTAATGATATACCCGCTTTATCGAAATTTTCGACACAAAATAAAAATGTCGATTTTGCTGGCTTTATCGTGTACGATGACAAGGGTGTGCCAGTAATGAATTTTGGTAAACATAAAGGTCGCTCCGTTTCCGAAGTGTTAGACTCTGACCCAGGTTATTATGGTTGGATATTGGATAGCAAATTTCCTGCATTTACTAAAAAAGTGTTGACAGAGATAAAGTTAAGTAAGTTAAAAAGTTAAAAGCAATTAGCAATTAGCAATGAACAATTAACAATGAACAATTGACAGCCTCTACAAATTGTTAATTGCTAATTGCACATTGTTAATTGTTTTTAAGCAGTACATTAAAAATGAAGATAATATGTGTAGTAGGCAACTATACTGATTGTGCTAAAGAGCCAAACAATCAGACAACTGAAAATCCCATATTTTTTTTAAAACCAGAAACAGCTCTTTTAAGAAAAAACCAACCCTTTTTTTATCCCGAATTTTCAAAAGATATACATCACGAGGTTGAGTTGGTATATAGAATTTGTAGGATAGGCAAAAATATTTCGCAACGTTTTGCCCACAGATATTACGACTTTGTTGGAGTGGGAGTAAGTTTTACAGCAAAAGATATTTTAGAACGGTGCAAAATGCAGGGGCTACCATGGGAAATTGCCAAATCTTTCGACAACTCAACTGCCATAAGCGACAAATTTATTGAGACAACTCAGCTGCCTAATGCAAATGAAATTTGCTTTGGTCTCGAGAAGAATAACACCACAATTCAATACGGAAAAAGTAACGAAATGATTTTTAATATTGACAAAATTATAGCCCACGTTTCAAAGTTTGTAATGTTAAAAATCGGCGATTTGATATTTACTGGGACACCCACAGGCGCAGGCAATATCGAAATCGGCGATAACCTTAAAGCCTATATAGGTGATAACTTGATGCTAACAACAAAAATTTGTTAGCTTGTAAGCATAAAAAGCTTATCTACAACTTGATACAGTTCTGTTTTATCTATTGGTTTTAACATAAACTCGGCAAAACCCATTTGCATAAAGCTGGTTCTTTCCGATGCTGATGCGTACGAGCTTTGAGCTATTACCGGCACTTTATTAGATAGTTTTTTTAACTCATACATAGTGTCAATACCATCCATCCGTGGCATTTTGATATCCATAATTATTAGGTCGAATTTAAAAATCTTAATCATTTCTAAAATCTCTTGCCCATTTCGTGCATGGCTTACTCGAGCATTTGTCGGTTTTATGTAATTTCGTAGAATTTCAAAATTTAAAAATTCATCATCTGCAATTAGAATATGTTTGTCGTTCCAACTTGGGAATACTTGTTCGTTTTTTTGTTTAGTTATTTCGTCATATCGTAATGGTAGGATAAAATAGAACATATTGCCCCAGGTATTACTGGTTTCAAAATTCAAATGACTGTTAATGCTTTGAACTATTTGGCAGGTGTGAAATAGTGGCGATAAATTTTCGTCATTCAGTTGACTTTGGTCAGTTAAACCTACGTTTTGCCATTGATAAATAGCGGTTTGAGTGCTAATAGGGACATTTATACGACTGTCATCAACATAAAATCTGATTTGCTCGTCAACAACTTTGTATCCAATTTTTATTATTCCTTGTTTTTTATAGGTAAACGCATTTTCTATAAGAAATTCTAATGCCCTAATAATTGCTTTTTGATTGGAGTATAATTTGACAGATGATGATATTTGTGGAAATGAAAAAACAATCTCCAAAAAATCGTTTTCTATCTGTTTCCCTTTTGCAAACTTAGTGGTTTCGGCAGCGATAATATCAATATCACAAATATCAAAATCGTATGCTGAAGAGATTATATCGCCACTACTTTTAATCATTTTGCTTAAAATACGTTCCAACGCCTTTCCCGAAGTGTGAATTTTTTCGAGATACATTTTTTGTTTATCGTCTATATTACTTTCTAACAGTATATTAGATGAGAATGTGGTTATGGTCTGAATGGACTCATGCATATTATGCTTTAATAGATCAATTGACTCAGCCTTTGTTTTTAAAATGCTGTTTGTCTCTTGCTCTTTTTCCAATATCCTTCCGTAGCTGGTGGACATTAATGTGTGTCTTTGTTCTAAACTTTGATACTCTTGTTCTAAACGCTTTTTATCTTCCAATTCAGAACTTAATTGAAGTTTTTGATTTTTATACCTTTTGTAAAGTCGAAATATAATAATCGATAAAATTAAAATTAACAATATAAGGGTTACTGCTGTTATGATATGTCTTATGTTGTTTTTTTGCGTTTTAGTTATAAGCATTTTTTGATAAAATTCTATTTCCAGCTCTTTTTCTCCCGTATTATAAATAGAGGTTAATTGAGATATTTTATCCTCTTTGTCTTCTGTAATTAGCGAGTCGGTTGTGAAAATTGTTTTTTTAGCAAATTGTAGCGCTTTTTTTAAATCATTTTTGTTTTCATATATGGCAGTGAATAGGTTATAGGCTCTCTTTTTGATTTTTAAATCTAATGAACTCTCTATTTCTGGATATACTGTTAGAAGCATCATCTCGGCATTGTCAAATTGAGACTGGTTTATCAATATTTTTGTAAGAGTAAGTTTCAATGATACGATATCTTGTTGAGCATTAATCTTGTTCGCCAAATCTAAAGCCGACATTGCATAGTGGAAAGCTGAATCGAGCATATTCATTTTTATATATAAACCTGCCAAATTTTGGTAAGTCTGTATATGCCCAATTTTGTTATTTGATATTTGTTCTATCTCGATTGCCTTATGGTAATAGAGTAGAGCAGAATCTTTCTGTCCAAACTTCTCTTCTATTTGACCAGCGTTATCTAAAATCATTGCCTTTAAAAAAACATCATTGGAATTATTAATTTGCCTTACCGCTTTTTGAATTGCTGCTTTAGCCATATTCCCTTCGTTTATTTCGTAGTAGAGTGCGGCTAATGCATTTTGTGAGCAAATTAAAGTTTCTGATTCTTCCAAATTGTGTCTTATTTTATAAGCTTTTAACAGGTACTCCATTGCCTTTTCGTAAACACCCATTTTAGTAAGTAACATGCCCCAGCGGTTGTAGTTGCTTGCTATTCTCGACATCTCTGATGTGGCATATAACAGCGAGTCCATCTCTTTTAAAGAGTTGTAGGCTTTGTTGTAATCTTTCAGAATTAAGGCTGCGCGACTCTCCAAATCATAAATTTGAATCTTTAAGTTTTGGTTTTCATTTACCTCGGGTAGCAGTTTTAGAGAATCGATAATCTTTAAGGCTTCTCCCGGATTTGCATTAATCAAATCTCTAGTTTTCAATAGCTCTTTGTATATGTTAGAACCATTTACATTGCTTAAAGAAGAAAAGAAAAGCAGGAAAAGTAATAATGGTACGAGCAAACGCCTTGTTTGTAGCATAATCTTTTATAAACAATGATTTAGATTAGATACGATAAAAATAATCAATTTTTATGCCATAAACAAAATTATTTTTAAGTTCTCCGATATTATGACTACTGGACATCTGCTATAGTCCAAACTTTGATATTGCTCTTTTGGACTATATATCTGTAGCATTGGCATTTATCCTTTAACTTCGCTCCGTACGGGGTCTGGGGTGAACCGTTGTAAAATTTAGAAAATATTGGACTATTTTTAAATTACAATTGGTATTACATAATATCTTGAGAGGCAGAATTAAAGTGAAAAATGATTTTATCAAAAAAAATTACCGAAATATTCTTTGATAAAGTTTATTGTGTATATTTGATTAGTTCTAAATCCGAAAAGGGTCGTAAAAAGCGGTAATGTTGTTTTTCTTACTTTTCAACACCATTTCAGAAAGGAGAGTTTTATTCTTAAAAAAGTAAAATACGATAGCCTCGTAGTTTTGGAAATAGAAAACTTTTACTAACTTTTTTAAAATGAAAAAGTATGAGAAATATTACTATTTCTATGCTAAAGAGAGTTAAATACGCACTTCTAATTTTTGTGCTGTTTGGCTTTAATTCTGACTCACCCAAAAGCGCCTACACTATTCCAATTCGAGTTTCTTCTGTTACTTGTGCCGATATAGATTTGGATGGCTATGTAGATATACTTGTTGGTCACTTAACAGGGTATCAAGATACAAATGTATCATTTACCATATTAAAGAATGACGGTAGTGGAAATTTTGTAATTGCCGATACATCAAAAAGTTTTTGCGGTTATCAAAAGAATATTTTTGCATGTAAAATTGATGAAGATGATTATCCAGATTTGGTAACTTTGTACGCTGATTGTCAAAGTGGCGTTGCTGAAGAGTATATTCGTATTTGGTATAACGAAAATGGAAATTTTAATACCTATAAAGATTTTTCGTTAAACAATACCGGAAGAGTTGATTATGTTATTTATGGAGATGTAAACGGTGATGGACTTATAGATATACTTGTAATGTCGAACAGAGACCGAAGATGGAGTGTGTTATATAACCTCGGAAATGGTTTGCTTTCGCTACCTGAATACTATAATTTGGATTACCCTCCAGTAGATATACAGTGTGGAGATTTGAATGGTGATAATAGAGATGATGTGGTTATTTTTGGGACATCACTCGAAATTTACTACTCAAGAGCTTCCGGTTTTGAGAGAAAAGTACTCGACGCTTCAGCCTTTAAAAACATGGGAGACATTGCCGATTTTGATTTGGACGGACTTGTTGATATTGTAGGTATTGGTGTTGCATTTAATAAAAAGTGGGTAAATATCTACCGAAACACAGGGAACGAAATTTTTATTAAATTAGATAATCATATCACATCACCATTTGGGCGCCCCTTTTCTATTAATGATTATAATAATGATGGTTTACCCGATATCGCCTATCTTACAATTTTTCCTCTTATTGAAGAGGGTTTGGTTGATACAGTTGGGGGAGTAGAAATATTTTACAATCTGGGAAATTTTCAACTCTCAGAGCCCTATTTTTTTCGTTTGGATAATCTTGGCGAGTTAGGTCGTATTTTTTGTACAGCCGATTTTGATGAAAACGGATATAACGATTTTGCAATCGTGCGTATAATGTACGTTCACTTAGAAAACAACCTTGAGTTGTTTTTTAACGACGGCAATGGTAATTTTTTAGATAACCCGGTGGGCATTAGCGAATACTCGCAAAAAAGAGAAACAGCGAAGCTGCGCTGTTTCCCAAACCCTTTTATTGAGTATATAAACTTTGAATATAAAATAGAAAAAACAGCTATGGTAGAGCTAAACGTTTACGATATGCAAGGCAAATTTATACAATGTCTAACCCATCAAATTAAGGAAGGAGGAGTTCATACAATACAATGGAATGGGCTTGCTAATAGTTTGATTTCAGAAAAGCCCTCAATTTTAATTGCCTGCCTAAAAGTAAACGGAGAAATCTGCAAAGCAATCAAAATTATAAAAAAGTAAAAAAAATGATGATCAGCGTTTTTAATTGCTTAATATGTAAACGTTAATTTATTGATACTCACTGTTTTCTTAACCCGCTGCCGCATAATAGAAAAACAAATTAAATTTTTAAAAGCTATGAACAAAACTAAAAATATAATGGTCACCGTATTTGTCTTGGCGATAAGTACAACTACTTTGGCACAAAGCGTAGGAGAAAGGTTTTTGCATAATGGTATTTTTTATAAAATAACAAGTCTTACACCCGCAACGGTTGAGGTATCAACTGAAAGAAACACACCCCCATATTGGTTCGATTATTATGAACCACGCGGAAATGTTGTTATCCCCAGTACAGTAACTCATAATAATATGGCATTCAAAGTTACAGCAGTTGGAAATAACTCTTTCTACGATTGCGATAGATTAATTTCAGTTACTATTCCTGGATCCGTAAAATCAATAGGTTTTCGTTCTTTTACAAAATGTGATAGTTTAACATCGGTCACTTTTCCTGATTCCATAATGTTAATTGGAGATTATGCTTTTAGCTATTGTTCCCGTATAACATCGTTTACCATTCCTGAATTAGTAACTTCAATTGGTATCAATACCTTTTTTAAATGTACAGGCTTAACATCTGTTACTTTTCCCGATTCTCTGACATCAATTGGAAAGAATGCTTTTGGTTACTGTACTAATTTAACATCGGTTACTATTCCCAATTTCTTAGCGACGATTGGAGATTTTGCTTTTGGCTACTGTACTAATTTAACAACGGTTAATCTTCCTGATAATGTAACTTCAATTGGTTGGTGGGCTTTTTCACATTGTGCTAACTTAACATCAATTAATCTTCCTGAGACTGTAACTTCAATTGGGCGGGGCGCCTTCTCCTATTGCGAGAGTTTAACATCAATTATTATTCCTACATCTGCGACTTCAATTGGGAATGGGGCTTTTGAAGGGTGTATAGGTTTAACCTCACTTATTATTCCCAAATCCGTAACATCAATTGGTTATGGAGTTTTCAGACGTTGCTCTTCGCTCACTGCTATTGATGTTGAGGCTGAAAATACTGAATATAGTAGCGAAAACGGAGTATTGTTTAACTATGACAAAACTATGTTAATAGCTTATCCTGCTGGCAGGGAGGGTGAATCATATACCATTTCCTCATATGTTACTTCATTAGGGATTGCAGCTTTTGAAGGTAGCGTCAATCTGACATCAATTATTATTCCTGAATCAATAACATCAATTAGCCGTGATGCCTTTTCCAAATGTACTCTTTTAGATTCAATTAATATTCCTGACTCTGTAACATCAATTGGAGATGCCGCCTTTGGTAGTTGTAGTAGTTTAATATCAATTACAATTCCTGCAACGGTAAAATCAATTGGATATATGGCTTTTGCCCATTGTGTAGGATTAACTTCTATAACTTCTCATATAGCAGATCCCCGCTCAGTGACATTAGGAGATGAGGTGTTTTTTGGCGTTCCCAAAGGCACAGATGCCAACGCTTGTGCGCTCTATGTTCCTGAAGCCGGTTTACATCTCTATCAAAACGTATGGCAGTGGAAAGACTTTCTACCAAATATGTTTACAGGTATTGAGGATATTCCGCAAATCTCTGTTATAGTCTATCCCAATCCAACAAGCGACTTCCTTAACATAAAAAGCAACACGCCTATCTGTAGCTTTGAGCTTTATGATGTTCTTGGCAAGTTAGTTCAAAACAACACAGAGATGTTTAATCCAGAATGTGTTATAGACGTATCTTCACTTACATGTGGTATCTATTTTATAAGACTCCACACAACAAACGGCATTGCAGAACATAAAGTTATGATTGATTTTTAGACAGTTAATTGAAAACGGCACTTCGACATTTCGATGGTTATTGAGCTTGTGATTCGATTAACTCAACAACCACCGAAATGCAAGCTCAGCGACAGAATGCAAGCGTTGTTAATTGCTAATTGCAGATTGCTTTTAACTTTCAACTCAATTTACGTATCTTTGTAAAAATATTTTTCACTTAGATATTTTATTTGTCGATTGCTTTTTTTGAAATAAACCATTGGAAAAGAGTATTTTGCGACAAATAAAAACACACTATATATATCATAATGGAACGTTTAACATGCTGATATAAACCTGATAACCAAAAGTATGTTTATAAAGCAAGTTAGTCCTACATATTTTGAGACAAATTTAAGCTAATGAAGAGTAATTATTTGGAGGAATTGAATGAAGCCCAATTAAAGGCGGTTGTTGATTATAATTCTCCTAGTTTGATAGTAGCAGGCGCAGGTTCGGGCAAAACGCGAGTTTTGACCTATAGGATAGCCCATTTGTTACATAACAATGTGCCACCGTATAAAATTTTAGCGCTTACATTCACAAATAAGGCTGCCAGAGAGATGCGCGATCGTATATCACAATTGGTTGAGCCTGAAAAGGCAAGAAGTATATGGATGGGCACTTTTCACTCAATTTTTGCGCGTATCCTGCGATATGAAGCCGAGTTTATTGGTTACGACAAAAATTATACGATCTACGACACCACAGATAGTCAAAACCTGATAAAAGCAATAGTTAAAGAGCGACAGTTAAATCCTAAAGATTATAGGGCAAACCTTATTCTTAGCAAAATAAGCAGAGCAAAAAATAATCTTGTAACGCCCCAAATATACGCATCTGATAGTGAGCGTATTGAACATGACTACAAGAATAGAATAGGCGAAACTTATATGATATACGAAATATATCAAAATAGGTGTAGAACTTCAAATGCAATGGATTTCGACGATTTGCTGTTGAATATGAATATACTTATACGTGATTTCCCCGAAATTTTGAAAAAATATCAAAACAAGTTCAGCTATATTTTGGTTGATGAGTATCAAGACACTAACTTTTCGCAATATCGTATTATACGACAGTTGTGTGAGTTGCACAGAAATATTTGCGTAGTTGGCGATGACTCGCAAAGTATTTATGCATTTAGAGGAGCGAGAATTGAGAATATTTTAAACTTTCAAACCGACTATCCCGACCATAAAGTATTTAAGTTAGAGCAGAATTATCGTAGCACTCAAACTATAGTGCAAGCAGCTAATAGCCTTATTGCAAAAAACACAATGCAACTGCCAAAAACAATATATTCTGAAAACGACTACGGTCCCGCAATAATTATAAGCGAAGCCATAACAGAAAATGATGAGGCTTTCAGAATTGCAGATTATATTACGTCAGACAGTTCTGAATTGGAAATGCCCTACAGTGAAATTGCTGTTTTGTACAGAAATAATTCTCAATCGAGAATTTTTGAAGAGGCATTTCGTAGGCGAAATATACCTTATAGGATATATGGAGGTATTACGTTTTATCAACGAAAAGAGATAAAAGATTGTATCGCTTATTTTCGAATGGTTGTTAATCCCAATGATGATCAAGCCCTGCTTAGGATTATTAATTATCCAGCGAGAGGAATAGGCAAAAACACTGTCGAGCGAATAGAGAGTGTTGCTTTAAATCTTAATGTTTCAATATGGCAAGTAATTAGTTCAGACATTGTAAATCAAATAAATATACAGTCGGGCATTGTTTCAAGAATACAAAAATTTGTTGACTTTATATTAAATCTACAACGCGTTGAACAAGAGATGGATGCTTATGATTGCGCAATGCATGTTGTTAGAGTGTCAGGGCTATATCAGGAGCTGTCGGAAGATAAAACAAGAGAGGGTTGGGAGCGCTTGCAGAATGTTGAAGAGCTGTTTAATGGAGTTAGAAATTTTGTAGCAGAAAAATACAACGAAACAAGCGATTTGGTAAGACTATCCAATTATGTTGAAAATGTTTCACTGTTAACAGATTTTGATAAAGATGAAAAAAACAGTAATGTAGTTTCGTTGATGACAGCGCATGCTTCTAAGGGGTTAGAGTTCAAAAGTGTGTATATAGTCGGGGCGGAAGAATCCCTATTTCCCTCAAGTATGTCGATTGGAAGATTGCAGGATATTGAAGAGGAGAGACGTCTGTTTTACGTTGCACTCACACGAGCAAAGAGAAAAGTAACCATATCGTGGGCGAGACAACGAAGTACATACGGAAGCCTCGACACACGACAACTAAGCCGTTTTGCCAACGAAATAGATCCTAAATACGTACTTCACACATCAAGTTATTCATCTCGAACGGAAGGGACAAGATTAAAAGGCTATAGTTTTCAAAAAAGTAGCGGAGGGGGCTTCAATTTTGATTTTAGAAAAAACGTTAATGAACAAAAGCCATCACTAAATATTTTTACAAAACAGGCAGATAAAAATTATGAAGGCGTTTTTATCGAGTTTGCAACTTTACCTTTAGGACAAAAGGTTTTACACCAAAAATTTGGCAAGGGTATTGTAGAATCAATTGAGGGAGACGGAACAAACAGAAAAGCAATTATTAATTTTGAAACCGGTACAAAAACGCTTTTGCTTCGTTTTGCCAGATTGCAACTGTTAGATTGATTCTTTTAAAATTAGAAATTAGAAATTAGAAATTAGAAGGTGAAAGGTACAAGGTAAAAGGCGGTGCATTGAGCGAAGCGATGCATTGAGCATAGTTGAAATGTCAAAGTGTGAAAGGTTCAATACGTAATTTATAGTTTATAATTCGTATGATAATAAAAAACTCTAAATCTTTAGGCAATGAGTTAACCGTCTATAAATCCATTGCTAATTATGGCTTTTTTGCCGAATTGAGTTATGAGATAGAAACGGATAGTGGAGAATTAAAAGATAAGGTCACCGATAAGGTCACCGATAAGGTCACCGATAAGGTCACTGATAAGGTCACCGATAAGGTCACTGATAAGGTCACTGATAACCAAAAAGTAATCATAAATGAAATTGCTAAAAACAATCGTATTACAACACAGGAATTGTCAAATATGTTGCAAATTTCATTGCGAAAAACCAAAGAAAACATAGCAAAACTTAAAGTAATGGGACTATTGCAACGTGTTGGACCCGCAAAAGGTGGTTATTGGCAAATTATTGAACCTGACACAAAAGGAAATAAACAAGAGGAGAAGGAACAAACACCAAAGCGATAATTAATTTTGAAACCGGAACAAAAACACTTTTACTCCGTTTTGCACGGTTGCAACTGTTGGATTGATTTTTTAAAATTAGAAATTAGAAGGCGTTGTACTGAGCGAAGCCGAAGTATAAAAGCTACAAGGTGCAAGGTGCAAGGGAAAAGTTTCAATTCGTAATTCGTAACTCGTAATTCGTAACTCGTATAGTTGTTTGTTTCCGTTGCATAGTTAAAAAATGTTTTTTATGTTTGCAACACTTTATGAAAAATAGTCCGAACAATAGAGAACTAAACCTAATATAATCAGTACAATCAAAAACAAAACTTTTAAGTAAAAACATGGATTACAATACTGAACGCGAAAAACTTATAATGCCCGAATATGGGCGATATATCCATCAATACGCACAATATATAAAAACCATAGAATCGCGCCAAGAAAGGACACAAGCAGCGCATGCGCTAATTTCTATTATGGCGACACTAAACCCAGGATTGCGTGATTCGTCTGACTACAGACGGAAACTTTGGGATCATTTAATGATTATTGCGGACTATGAATTAGACGTTGATAATCCTTATCCGATGCCCGATAGAGCAATGTTAGAAGAGCGACCATCTCCAGTTAAATATGACTTCGAAGAGATAGATAAAAGACATTACGGCAAGTTGATTGAGCGTATGGCAAAAAAAATAGAGGAATATGAAGGTGAAGAGAGAGAAGTACTGATATCTTTGGTTGCCAATACAATGAAAAAGAACTATTTGAATTGGAATAAAAACGCTGTCAGCGATTCTACTATTTTACAAGATTTAAGGCGATATGTTCCAAAAAGCGTTGAAATACCCGACGATTTGCAACTGTTAGAGACACGAGATTTGGTTAATCGTCCAGCATCAAGCCAGAGGAGCAATTCAAAAACACAACAAAAACATAGAAGTCGCAGACAAAACAAAAAGAGCAAGTAATAATGGCAACATTCGTAGTTGAAGGGGGTAAGCCGCTTAAAGGCGAAATAACTCCACAAGGCGCTAAAAATGAAGCATTGCAAGTAATTTGTGCAGTTTTGTTAACATCGAAACCAGTAACCATCAATAATATTCCCGATATTAGAGATGTTAACAATTTAATAGAACTACTTCGTAGCATGGGAGTTAAGGTTCGGCAAAATTCAGCTTCGAGCTACACTTTTCAGGCAGATGATATTAACCTAGATTATCTTTACACCGAAAACTACCAAAAGCAAAGCACATCTTTACGTGGAAGTATTATGATTGTGGGTCCTTTGTTAGGGCGATTTGGAAAAGCATATATCCCACAACCTGGAGGAGATAAAATAGGGCGCAGGAGGTTAGACACCCATTTTATTGGATTAAATAATTTAGGGGCAAAGTTTGAATATAATATCAAAGAGGGCGCCTACACTGTTGAGGTCGGTGAGTTGAAAGGAACGTACATGTTGCTCGATGAAGCTTCAGTTACCGGCACTGCTAACATTCTTATGGCAGCAGTTTTAGCCAAAGGAGAAACAACAATATACAATGCAGCCTGTGAACCATATTTGCAACAACTCTCTAAGATGTTGGTGGCTATGGGCGCCAATATACAAGGCATAGGCTCAAATATGTTGACGATAGAAGGAGTCGAGGAGCTTAATGGCACAGAACACACCTGCTTGCCCGACATGATTGAAATAGGCAGTTTTATAGGATTGTCGGCTATGACTGAGTCGGAGATAACAATAAAAAACGTATCGTATCAAGATTTGGGAATAATACCAAATGTATTTAAACGAATGGGAATTTCTATGGAGTTGCGTGGTGACGACCTATATATCCCGTCACAACAGCATTACGAAATTCAGACCTATTTCGATGGCGGAATATTGAAAATTGACGATGCTCCGTGGCCAGGATTCACCCCTGACTTATTAAGTATTGCATTAGTAGTAGCAACACAGGCACGAGGAAGCGTACTTATACATCAAAAAATGTTTGAATCGAGGCTTTTCTTTGTTGATAAATTAATTGATATGGGTGCACAAATCATATTGTGTGATCCACACAGAGCGACTGTAATAGGTTTAGATAAAGCCCAAAAACTACGTCCAACAGTTATGACCAGCCCTGATATTCGCGCAGGAGTTGCACTTTTGATTGCAGCGCTCAGCGCCGATGGTGTTAGCAAAATACACAATATCGAGCAAATTGATCGCGGATATCAACGTATCGACGCACGCTTAAAGAAAATAGGCGCGCATATTACACGTATCGATTAATTTACGTTATGAAATATTTTGCGTAAATCACTGAATTAAAAATGACAATCATAAAAACTAAAGTTAAGAAATCATTAATTTTTTGAAAATATAAGAGTAGAACAAATAGGATTTATCTTTGTTACTGTCGGATAATAATATCGAGAGCGAGAAGCGTTGGTATTGAATTATGATTTTAATTGAAAACTATAAATATATGAGAAAAATTGTTTTTGTTATTTTGGCATTTGTTGGAATTAGCTATACATTAAATGGTCAGAATGTTGGCACTCAGGTTGGGCAAGTAGCTCCGGAATTAATGATGACATCGCCAAGCGGAGAGATGTTAAAACTATCTGATTTACGAGGCAAGGTAGTATTGATAGACTTCTGGGCGGCGTGGTGTGCACCATGTCGTCGGGAAAATCCTACAGTGGTACACGCTTACAATCAGTTTAAAGATAAGAAGTTTAAACATGGAAATGGATTTGAGGTTTTCGGAGTATCACTCGACAACAATAAGCAAACATGGATAAACGCCATTGCACAGGACAAACTTGCATGGAAATATCATGTAAGCGACTTAAAGGGTTGGAACTCTGCACTCGGAAGACTTTATGGTGTTAACAGTATCCCCGCAAACTTTTTGATAGATAAAGACGGAAAGATTTTGGCAAAAAACCTTAGAGGACAACAACTTATCGCCGTTTTAAATAGTATGCTTGAATAAGTTGTTTTAAGAAAACAGTGATAAAATTATAATGAATGTCTAACAAGGGGGTAGCTTAGGTTCGCCTCCTTGTTAGATATATTTTTAAAATTGAAAAATAAATTAGTATGTAAAAGAATGATTGTATGAAACGAAAACGCAACATATAATTGAGTGACTACAATGCGTGTAGGTTTTGTATAATCAAAACATCAAACATATCAATATAAAAATTTTAACAATGATCGAATTGAAATTAGGACTTGAACAGTGGTTCTTAAATTTTGGATTTAGTGCATATTGGGCTAACCTTATTGGCGATGCCATTTTCTTTATTAGTTTACTATTGATAAGCTACACAGCTAACATTATAGTAAAAAAATCAATACCATTAATAGTAACACGATTAGTAAGTAAGACTAAGACTAACTGGGATGATATAATGCTTAAACGCAAAGTTTTTACTAGATTGAGTCAATTGGCGCCAATTCTAATTATTTTTTATGGTATTCCACAAGTATTTCCAGAAGCTCCAGACTTTATATTGTTGGTACAAAAGGCTGTAAGAATTTACTTGGTTTTTTGGATAGCGCTTATTATCAACTCATTTTTGCATAGTCTGAATGATATTTACGAAAGCTACGATTCAGCTGCCGAACGTCCAATAAAAGGATATATACAGGTTGTCCAAATAATAGTTTATGTATTGGCAGTTATAGTAATGCTTTCTATCATTATGAATAAGTCTGTAACTTATCTATTTGCAGGTTTAGGAACGATGTCAGCGGTACTTATGATAGTTTTTAAAGATGGTTTGTTAGGATTGACAGCGGGAATACAGATGTCAATTAATAAAACAGTTCGAATAGGCGACTGGATAAGCGTTCCTGCCCAAAACGCAGATGGTACAGTAATCGAAATCACTTTAAATAATATAAAGGTAAAAAACTTTGACAATACAATAACAGTTATCCCTTCGTATGCATTTGTTAGCGGTTCTTTTCAAAATTGGCGTGGAATGCAAGAGTCAGGGGGAAGACGTATTAAAAGAGCTATCTTAATTGATCAAACATCAATCAAGTTTTGTACAGAGGAGATGTTAGAAAAGTTCAAAAAAATTGAACTAATAAAAGAGTATGTCACAGAAAGAATGAACGAGATTGATGAATACAATAGTCAAAATGTGGTAGCGAGCGACCTGGCAATTAATGGTCGCAGAATGACAAACTTAGGCACTTATAGAAAATATATAACTGAATATTTGCAAAACCACCCTATGGTTAATACCGAGCTAACAGCTATGGTACGACAGTTAGCGCCGACAGAAAAAGGGATACCGTTAGAGCTATATTTCTTTAGTAAAGAGAAGGTTTGGGTTCTCTATGAAGGAATACAGTCAGATATTTTTGATCATCTATTAGCAAGTATCGAAACTTTTGAATTGCGTGTTTTCCAAGAACCATCTGGACATGATATGCGACAGTTAGTCAAATAATATCTTGTTTGAGAATAATAAGAGAGATAAATCCATATTTTTGTAAGAAATATTTTAATATCTTTAGTTTATCTTAAAAATTATATCAATGAAAACTTTTATATTATTCACACTCTTAAACTTCTCTTTCGGACTTCTCTTTTCCCAACAAGAAGGACCTAACATAGTTTTTGACAACTTACAACACGATTTTGGGACAATTAAAGAAGAGGCAGGAAGGGCAAACTATCGATTTGTTTTTAGCAACACAGGCTCGCAGCCTTTAGTTGTAACACGGGTACAAACATCATGTGGATGCGCATCGTCTAATTACACTCGACAACCAGTAGCGACAGGAGGAAAAGGATTTGTTGATGTGTCATACGATCCTGCCGGCAGACCCGGTCCGTTTGCAAAAACTATCACTGTCTATTCCAATGGAATCAATCCAACCACAGTTTTAACAATAAAAGGAACTGTAACACCTAAGCCAAGAACAATTGAGGATGACTATCCCCGATTAATGGGGGATTTAAGGCTACAAAACAATCACTTCTCTTTTATGAATGTTTTGAACACAGAAACATCTACAAGCGAAATACCTGTGGTTAATGTAGGGGAAAACAGTCTAATAATTGGATTTGACAAATTGCCACCTTATTTGAAAATTGAAGTTATACCTTCCGAGTTAAAACCAAACGAAAAAGGTGTTCTTAAAGCAGTATTAGATGCCAGTAAAGTTGACGATTACGGTTTTATAGTACATAGAACGGCAATTTTATTAAATGGAGAAAAGCCACAAAACAGTTTGCTTTCGGCAACTGCCGTCATTAAAGAAGATTTTTCCAAACTATCTCCTAAAGAGTTGGCAAATGCACCCAAAATACAGTTTAATAATACAGACTACGATTTTAAAACTGTAAAATCAGGCGAAGTTGTTAGCCATGAGTTTGAATTTACAAACGAGGGGAAAAGACCTTTGATTATCCGTAAAGTAAAAACAGGATGTGGTTGTACGGCATCAACTCCACCAACCGAATCAATTAAACCCGGTGATAAATCAACAATCAAAGTAAGTTTCAATACCAGAAATAGAAGTGGTCGTCAAACCCAGTATATAGATGTGTTTTGTAACGATCCCAACCAATCTGAAATTAAATTGAAAATCGGAGGAGTTGTTGAGAAAGAATAATAAAATCACTTGCAGATTAATCGATTAATTTGCTGAATAGTAAAACTATCGATCTCGTTTTTTAAACAGTTCGATAGTTTGTTTTAAGATTTCGTTGAAAAATAATGAAACCCGATAAAGAGAAACAAAAAAGCGCGTTACAGGTAAATCCCGGAATTGAACCACCGCCAGCCGTTAATCCAAATGCAGTTAATGCACTAAGGAAACGTAGAAGAAAAATTTACACAGTTGACGAGTACGTCGAGGGGGTTTTAAGTGGTAGTCGCTCTATGCTTGGACAGGCTATAACACTAATTGAGAGCCATTTGCCCGAACATATCGCAATGTCGTATGAGATAATAGAAAAATGCTTGCCTCATTCGGGTAACTCAGTCAGAATAGGTATTACGGGAGTACCGGGCGCCGGAAAAAGTACTTTTATTGAGGCGCTTGGCAACGAAATAACTTCACAAGGTCATAAATTAGCTGTTTTGGCAATTGACCCAAGCAGTCAACGCTCGAAAGGCTCTATTTTAGGAGATAAAACCCGAATGGAGAAATTATCGACCAACGACAATGCATTTATTAGACCCTCTCCATCGGCAGGATCACTTGGAGGTGTTGCGAGAAAAACGCGCGAAACTGTTGTCCTTGTCGAAGCCGCAGGATATGACACAATATTTGTCGAAACAGTAGGAGTAGGGCAGTCGGAGGTTGCTGTGCACAGTATGGTCGATTTCTTTCTTCTGTTGATGTTGGCAGGCGCAGGAGATGAACTGCAAGGAATTAAGCGAGGAATAATGGAGATGGCTGATCTACTGATAATAAACAAAGCAGACGGAAACAATATAGCAAAAGCAAATTTGGCAAAAGCCGAGTATTCAAGCGCTTTACAACTGTTCCCCTTAAGTCCATCGGGCTGGAGACCAACGGCAATGACGGCTTCTGCTCTTTTTAGTATAGGTATGGTGGAAATATGGGATACAATCAAGGCGTATATGAACATGACAAAAGAGAATAATTTCTTTAATCAGCGTAGAAATGAGCAGTCTAAGTTTTGGATGTATGAAACTATTAATGAAACTTTGCGCGAAACGTTCTACTCTAATCCGAAAGTTAGAGAGGTTATAGCCGACATTGAAAATGCAGTTTTGAGTAATCAAATGTCGCCGTTTAAGGCGGCAAGTTTATTGTTAGATATTCATAGTCGTACTTAGTTTGGTAATTTATTTCAATTGGATTAACATGTCGCGAATACTTGCAATTGATTATGGATTAAAGCGTTGTGGCATTGCAGTGACCGATCCGTTGAAAATAATAGCACAAGGAGTTGCAACTGTACAGACATCAAAACTCATAAATTATTTAGACGATTACATACAAAAAGAGCAAATAGAGTGCATAGTTGTAGGACTTCCAAAGCAGATGAACAACACGCCAAGCGAGATAGAGCCCCATATAGCAGGATTTATTAAGAGATTTGGCGCCAAATATCCGTCAATACCAATAAAACGTGTTGACGAACGTTTTACAAGTAAAATGTCGCAACAAGCGTTAATAGCAGCAGGAGCAACGAAAAAACAACGAAGCAACAAAAATTTAATAGATACTATAAGTGCAACAATTATTTTACAAACATATTTAGAGCAAAAACAATGATTTACCCTATAGTTGTGGCAGGACATCCAGTTTTAAAGATGAAAGCCCAAGAGATAGACAAAAATTTTCCAGATTTAAATATATTGATTGAAGATATGTTTGAAACAATGTATGTTTCAGAGGGAGTTGGATTAGCTGCTCCTCAGATAGGAAAGTCAATACGTCTGTTTGTGATAGACGGTAAGCCGGCAGCCGAAGACAATCCCGAACTCGAAGACTTTAAAAAAGTATTTATAAACCCATATATTATAGAGCAGAGTGGCGAAGAGTGGTTTTTCAACGAGGGTTGTCTGAGCGTACCCGGCATTAGAGAAGATGTTCAGCGCAAGTCAATTGTTAAAATCAAATATTTAGATGAAAATTGGCAACAACACGAAGATGTTTTCGATGGAATGGCAGCCAGAATAATTCAACATGAATATGACCATTTGGAAGGAACTCTGTTTACCGACAGACTGTCATTTCTGAAGAGAAAGATGCTAAGAGGTAAACTATCGGACATCTCAAAGGGAAAAGTTGATGTTAGTTATAATATCAGAACGAAATAAAAACATTAAATGAGCAAAATATTTATAAACATTAATAAATTTCACAATCAGACACAAATGAAAAAATTAGTTTACATCTTCCTGTTAATCACAGTAGTAGCTTCGTGCTCGCAAAAAAAAACTCGTTCAAGAGAGGGTCACATCGAAAATATTAGTAAGCACGAAATGTTTATCGATAGTATAAGAAAAACACGAACGGTAACAACTGACGAAATGTTTGAACTGATGGATAATTACTATCAGTTTCAGCAAAAGTACAAGCAAGACTCTTTAAGTCCTGTATATCTTTATCGAGCCGCTGAAGCCGCTTTGTATATAAATCAGGGTATTAAAGCCATAGCATACCTAAAGCAGATAGAATCAGGTTACCCCGATTTTTCAAATATGAGTAATGTTATTTTTTTGATAGGCTTTACTTACGATAACAACGAAAAGAACTATGATGCGGCACGCGAATATTACGAAAAATTTCTTGAAAAATATCCCGACCACCCATTAGCAAACGACACCAAAATTTTAATTGAAAATTTAGGGAAGTCGCTCGAGGAGATAATTAAAGAATTTGAAGCAAAAAACAAAAGCAATTAGCAATTAGCAATGCTTGCACTGAGCGAAGTCGAAGTGAACAATTAACAATTGAAATACGAATGATACGAAATTAACGTATGTGTGGCAATTTTGGCAATTGTGGGTACCATGACGGTTGTAGAGACAGGGCATGCCCTGTCTCTACGTTAAAAACACAACCCGCGTTAACAATTAATTAATAATTAACAAAGTGAGCCACATTGTACATTATTCATTGTACATTATTCATTATTCATTGTACATTGCACATTGCACATTGCCCATTGTTCATTGCACATTGTTCATTGCTAATTGCACATTGCTAATAGTTTTGCTATTTTTGCACCTCAATAGAGTAAATCAATAAACCATGTATCCACTATTTAAGAAAGAGTTAATAGGTTTTTTTAGTTCACTTACAGGATATATCGTTATAGTAGTGTTTCTGCTATCGACGGGGCTATTTCTGTGGGTTTTCCCGGGAAACATGAACCTTCTTGAGACAGGTTATGCACATCTTTCCCCATTTTTTGCACTCGCCCCATGGATATTTTTATTTCTTGTTCCTGCCGTATCGATGCGTCTTTTTACAGAAGAGAAGAAAACCGGAACACTGAATCTTATTTTCACAAAACCAATTTCGGACATGGAAATAGTCCTGGCAAAATATTTTGCAGGGCTAACAATTGTAATATTGTCTATTATACCCACGCTAATTTACTACTACTCGGTTAGCAGACTGGCAAGTCCGGTAGGAAATATGGATCACGGGGCTACAATAGGCTCATATTTTGGACTCTTCTTTTTAGCAGCAATTTACGTAGCCATTGGAGTATTCTCATCATCATTAACATCAAACCAAATAGTGGCGTTTATTATAGCTCTGACACTTTGTTTCACTTTCTTTGTTGTTTTTGATTCGTTAGCTACACTAACGGGAAATAGCTATGTGGGATTTTATTTTCGACAAATCGGGATAAATGAACACTATCTGTCAATAAGTCGTGGAGTTATCGACTCGCGTGATATTATATATTTTATATCAATGGTGATTTTGTTTTTGCTTTTTACAAAAGTAAAACTACAAAGTCGAAAATGGTAGCTCTGAAAAAAATTACCCTGAGATGGAAAGAAAAAAATTAAAACGTTGGCAATTAGGGCAGTTGGTCGCAAGTGTGTTGATTTTCACGCTTATAGCATTTATATCTTCGCGGCTCTATTTTCGTATCGACTTAACTGAAGATAAGCGATTTACTATCAATCCCTCAACAAAAGAGACAATTGAAAAACTTGAAGATGTGGTATTTTTTAAAGTATATCTCGAGGGAGACCTACCAAGTGATTTTGTTGAACTAAAAAGAGCTGTCCTAGACCTATTGAACGGTTTCCGTGCAATATCACCAATGAAAATTGAGTTTGATTTCGTTAATCCATCTGAAGACTCCGATTTAGGTAACCGAAGACAAGTATATGAAGATTTGATGCGCAAAGGAATGCGACCATATACCATAAGAACAGAGACTAAAGATGGAGTAGTACAAAAATATGTATTCCCTTCGTTAACTGTTAGTTACCGTGAAAGACAACTACACGTAAATCTATTTTCAAACAACTCCGACAATCCAAATATTCCGATAGAGCAATCTATTAACGAAGCAAAAGAGCGACTTGAATATACAGCGCTAAACGCAATAAAAAACGTTACTGTAATTTCTCCCAAATCGGTAGCTTTCTTAGAAGGGTGGGGAGGTTTGGAAAGAATTGAAACTTACGATGCAGCTGTAAGCCTATCGGAAATGTACGAAGTAGGATACCTCGACCTGCAAGAGCAGGTGTTTTCCTTAGTTGACACAGTGCGGGGACCTCAATTCGACGCCATAATTATTGCAAAACCATACAAAAAAATTAGCGATAAGAACAAATATATTATCGATCAATATATTATGCACGGAGGCAAAGTGCTTTGGCTGTTAGATTATATTGATGTAAACATGGATAGTCTTTCAAATTCAAGAACAACAACTGCCATGCCTCTCGGACGTGAGTTGAATTTAGACGACATGTTGTTTAAATACGGAGTTAGAGTTAATCCCAATATTATCCAAGACCTACAAGCCGCCCCAATACCGGTAAACACTGCATTAGCAGGGGCTGAGCCACAGTTTAATCCAGTGCCGTGGGTCTATTTCCCGGTTATTATACCCTCTGGTAATACGCCAATTACACGCTTGGTTGGAAAAATACGTTTAGAGTTTCCAAGCACAATCGATACAATTGGAACAGGTACAAAAGTTGACAAAACAATTATTCTTACAACATCAGAATACTCCAGAGCAGTTAGTACACCTTCGCTCGTGGATTTGAATATAATTAATCAAAGACCAAATCCAAACACATTTAGGGCGTATCCTTTGCCGGTAGCTGTACTTCTTGAAGGTGAATTTGAATCGCTGTTTAAAAATAGAATTGTTGACGAAATAGCAAAGAACCCTATTTTTAGATACAGAGAAATATCAAAACCAACATCAATGATTGTCGTTTCAGACGGAGATATAATCAAGAACTACTATTCGAGAGTCGATCAAAACAAAGTTCCGTATCCGTTAGGAGCCGACAAGTGGTTTAAAGACATCTATTATAATGGAAATAAGGAGTTTGTGCTAAATGCTGTAAATTATCTGATAGGCGATTATGATTTAATGAAACTACGCGGGCGCAAACTTAAATTACGTTTACTCGATAGAGGAAAAGTAGTTAAAGAACAGGCTAACTGGAAGATAATTAACGTTGTTTTTCCTCCAGCAATAGTAATAATATTGGGTTTGCTATTCAGTTTTTTTAGACATCGTAAATATACCAGAGCTTAAATAATTTAAATATAATAAATTGTAATAAAATGAGTAAAAAACTTAGACCCTATATAATTGCTCTCTCTATTCTGTTGGCAATTGTGATTATTGCGCAATTCCTTCCCGCAGGGAAATCGAGAGCAATTGACCTGTTAAAGTTCGACAACAAATATTCAAATCTATCATTACGCAGTTTTAATGTTCGCGATACAGCTTCAATAACAAAAATATTTATTGTCGATAAAAACAGTCGTTCTGTAACATTAGATAGAGTGGGAAATGCATGGGTTTTGAACAATAAATATCCTGCGCGCCACGATGCTGTGCAACTATTGCTCGAAACTATTCTTCAAATGCGTGTTAAGATGCCTGTGGCAATGTCGGCGCGAGAAGAGATATTGCGAAAAATGTCCTCAAAATCAATGAAAGTTGAAATTTATCAAGGCAAGAAAAATGTTAAAACAATGTATATAGGTGGCGTAACTCAAGACAACTTAGGATCATACATGTTGTTAGAAGGTTCAGATACACCGTATGTTTTAGAAATTCCCGGATTTAGGGGTTATCTGTCGAGTAGATTTAGCACAGAGGAGAAAAATTGGCGAAGCAATCTGCTTGTTGGTGAAAAACCCGAAGATATAAAAAGAGTAGAGTTTGACTACATTGAAAATAAAAGTGCAAATTTCACAATTGTGCAACCAGAAGCTGCGAAGTATGAATTGTATAACGAAAAGATGCAAAAAGCAACTTCGTTTGACACCCTTTCTGTAAAAGGATTTTTAGAACAGTTCGAGATAGCGAACTTTAATATGTTTGTCGATATGTTTTCAGACGAAGTTAAGGATAGTGTAAGAAACTCAACACCGTTGTTTACTATTCGCTTAACCGATGCACGAGATAGTATTCAGAACTACTATTTTTACGAGATACCTGAAATAAAAGAGGACGTAGATCCAATGGAGAGATCATTATATCCATCAAACATGTGGGTTTTTAACAATAACAACGATTGGGTGATTATCCAAACACACACCTACTTGTTAATGTTCCGACAATTTAATGATTTTAGACCCGTAGTCAATTAGCAATTAGCAATGAACAATGAGCAATGCAGTGCAACGCTTTATAAACTTTTAACACTTCAGTGGTTATTGAGCCTGCCGAAATGCTACGCTCAGTGCACGGCTTTACAAACTTTTAACTCAATTGTGTAAAAACAAATTTAAAATCACACATTGTTTTTCGCAAAAAAATGGTAAATTTGTAACCCCCAAAAGTTAAATGGGTTATTAAAATGTATTAAATGCAAGCTGTAATCAGAATAAACGGTGTTGCTTGTGTATAATCATAAACCAATAAAATTATAAACTTATGAAATTTGTTATTCCAAGTACCGATTTACTTAATCACCTACAATCGTTGGTGAGAGTAATTAATGCAAAAAACACACTCCCGGCTCTCGACAATTTTCTATTTACACTTAACGAAACAGAACTGACAATAACTGCTTCGGATCTAGATACCACTTTAATTACTGTTGTTGAATTAGAAACAGCAGAAGGCGGTGGTTCAGTAGGAATTGATGCGCGCCGATTGTTAAGCACAATCAGGGAATTTAATGAACCGCTGACTTTTAACATAGATACTGAGAATTATAGTATTGAAATAATCAGTGAAAACGGAAAATACAGTTTAATGGGTATTGATGGAGATGAGTACCCCGAAATTCCACAGCAAACAAAAGAAGATAGTATTGCAATTAACATGACTTCAGAAGCTTTTGTGTCATCAATTAACAGTACACTATTTGCAGCTTCCGATGACGAGATTAGACCAATTATGACGGGGATATATTTTGGATTTTCCCCAGAACAAATGGTTGTCGCAGCTTCCGATTCACATAAGTTAGTGCGATACAAACGCACAGATGTAAAATCAGATGTCGAAACGAGTTTAATTTTACCGCGTAAACCAGCAGGACTTCTTAAAAATTTGCTTCCTAAAGATGATACTCAATTAGAAATCCTTATGGATAGTAAAAATATGCAAATACGTTTTAGCACAATGACTCTTATTTGCAGAACTATAGAAGGAACATATCCGAATTTTGAGGGAATTATTCCAACTGATCATCCATTTAAACTCAGCTTAGAAAGAAATACGCTAATCAGCATTTTAAAACGAGTTTCATTGTACGCAAATCCCGCAGTACAGCTTATCAAGCTTAATTTGACAGCAACTGAAATGGATGTTTCAGCGCAAGACCTTGATTTTTCTATAAGCGGTCACGAAAGAATGAGTTGTAACTACGATGGAGAAGATATGGCTATTGGTTTCAAAGGTGTTTTCTTGTTAGAAATGCTTTCCAATCTGTCTGGCTCAGAGGTTATTATAGAGCTATCGGAACCATCAAGGGCAATTTTGTTATATCCAATGGAAAAGGAAATCGAGGACGAAGATGTCTTAATGCTACTTATGCCAATAACAATAGAAGGTTAGTTTTAAATAGTGAATGTTTATTTTAGATAAAAAACGTGGAATGACTTAAAAACATTCCACGTTTTTGTATCTTTAGAAGTTAAAAGTTAAAAGTTTATAAAGTTATACCGATTGGACAGCTACTATAGTCCAAACTTCACTATCGTTCGTTTGAACTATGTATCTGTTACATCGGTATTTACCATTGTAAAATTTTAAAAAAGATTGGACTAT
>Ga0208694_1001188_pt1 | contig 33481 bp, 26 predicted proteins | sample AD_UKC078_MetaG_FD_184442 | JGI IMG/M metagenome (GOLD analysis project Ga0208694, IMG submission 184442) | Active sludge microbial communities of municipal wastewater-treating anaerobic digesters from USA - AD_UKC078_MetaG (SPAdes) (version 2) | ecosystem: Engineered > Bioreactor > Anaerobic >...
CGCAAAACCTTGACTTAACTTACCTTTCTAACTTGACAAAATGGCTATCAATTTCAAAAAAAGAAAAAGAAATAAGTATAACAAAATGTGTAAACTTTTTTTAGGACGAGACAAATAACTAAGAATAAAGAACAAAGAGCAAAGAGCAAAGACAAAAGAATAAAGACAACGAAGAACTAAGAACTAAAAACGAAGAACCCGCGACCGCGGAACTCGGAACCCGTTAACTTCCCTAACTTCTTTAACTTCTTTAACTTCCTTTACTTCCCTAACTTCCAAAAAAACTACTAACTACCAGCTACTAACTACCAGCTACTAACTACCAACTACTAACTACCAACTACTAACTACCAACTACTAACTACCAACTACTAACTACTAAAAATAACTTCCCTAACTTCCTTCCTTAAACATTAAACATTCAACAGTTCAACAATTAAATATTATCTTTGCGAAAGCAAATCATTACCAACATAATTATGGCTTATCGAAAGAAATTAGTAGTCTTAACAGGCGCAGGCATGTCGGCCGAAAGTGGTATTTCAACTTTTAGAGATTCGGGTGGATTATGGGAGCAGCACAGAGTTGAAGATGTGGCAACTCCGGAAGGATGGATGGCAAATCCGGTATTAGTGCATCAATTTTACAACGAAAGGCGCAAACAATTGATAGAGGCTAAGCCCAATTTGGGACACTATGCTTTGGCGGAATTAGAACAGGATTTTGATGTTCATGTCATCACACAGAATGTAGATGATTTGCATGAAAGGGCCGGAAGTTTGAAAGTATTACACCTTCACGGAGAGTTGATGAAAATGCGTTCCACCGGTCCCGGTGAAGAGGTTTTCGACGTAGATCCTGCTAAGCCTGAATACGGCCTGGAAGATAAATGTCCGAAAGGATATCCATTGCGACCGCATATTGTTTGGTTTGGTGAAATGGTCCCCGAGTATGAAAATGCTGCATCTGTTGCATCCAAAGCTGATATATTATTGATCATCGGCACTTCCATGCAAGTTTATCCTGCAGCAGGTTTATTGCATTATGTACAGCCGACTGTTCCGGTATATCTCATTGATCCGCAAGATGTAAAAATTGCCTATCGGGACGTATATCACATCAAAAAGGGAGCATCGGAAGGTATGGAAGAATTTAAGCGATTGATGAGAGAACAATAATCTGATGAACACCACCAAACCTTCAAATTTCTCCGGTGATTTTTACACCGACAACATCCATTTAACCCTGTATGCGACGGATGCATCAGCTTATCGTGAGTATCCTTTGGCAGTGGCCTACCCTAAAACCAGGGAGGATATCGTAGAACTTGTACGTTTTGCGGGTGCGCAAAAGGTAAATTTGATACCCAGGACTGCCGGAACTTCCTTAGCTGGTCAAGTGGTTGGAAAAGGCATCGTTGTGGATGTGTCCCGTTATATGACCGAGGTGTTGGAGCTGAATGTTGAAGAAAAATGGGTGCGTGTTCAGCCCGGAGTTATCCTGGATGAGTTGAATAAATTCTTAGCTGTACATGATTTGTTTTTTGGTCCGGAGACTTCTACCTCCAACCGCTGCATGATAGGCGGCATGGTAGGCAACAATGCCTGCGGTGCACATTCTTTGATTTATGGTAGTACGCGTGACCATTTGTTAAGCGTAAAAACCATACTCAGCGATGGCAGCGAAGTTGAATTTAAAGCTTTGTCGTTAGAGGAATTTAAAGAGAAATGCAAGCTCAATAGTTTAGAAGGTAAGATTTACCATCAACTGCAAGTAGCTTTATCCGACCCTTATAATCAACAAGAAATCAGGGCGCAATATCCCGACCCACAATTGCATAGGCGTAATACGGGCTATGCCATTGACATCTTATTAGAAACGGAACCTTTCACCCAACAAGCTCCTCCTTTGAACTTAGCTAAATTGATTGCAGGTTCGGAAGGAACCCTGGCTTTTATCACTGAAATCAAATTGAATTTGGTTGATTTACCGCCGGCACATAAAGCAGTGATGGCAGTACATCTTGAGTCTTTGGAGCAAGCATTACAAGCCAACCTCATCGCTTTGCAATTCAATCCCGGAGCAGTGGAACTGATGGATAAGAACATCCTTGACCTTACCAAAAACAACCTCACCCAGCAGAAAAACAGATTTTTCATTTCCGGCGATCCCAAAGCTATTTTGATTGTTGAATTTGCACGGAATACGGAAGATGAGATTCAAAAACTCTTTGAACAGTTAGAAGCGGCCTTGCGTGCCAAGAATTTGGGTTTCCATTATCTGATCATACGAGGGAAGGATATCCATAAAATTTGGGCTTTGCGGAAGTCCGGTTTGGGTGTTCTATCCAATATGAAAGGCGATGCCAAACCTGTCAGTTTAATCGAGGATACTGCCGTCCCTATTCAGCATCTTGCTGCTTATATAGCAGATTTTCAGAAGCTTTTAAGTGAATATAATCTTTCTTGTGTATATCATGCCCATGTAGGGTCGGGCGAATTGCATTTGCGCCCCATACTCAATCTCAAATTGAAAGAAGATGTGAGAATCTTTCGTGAATTGGGAGAGAAAGTAGCTTTGTTGGTGAAAAAATATAAAGGTTCGCTAAGTGGCGAACATGGCGATGGCCGTTTGCGGGGTGAATTTATCCCGTTGATGATAGGGGAACATAATTATCAACTGCTCAAGCAAATCAAACAAACCTGGGATCCACAGGGTATTTTAAATTCCGGAAAGATAACCGATACCCCTCCCATGGACACCGCATTGCGCTATGAACCGGGGAAAGCTACACGAGAAATAAAAACTGTTTTCAGTTTTGAAAATGATATGGGTTTGATACGGGCAGTGGAAAGATGCAATGGTTCGGGTGATTGCCGCAAGACCGAAATCACAGGCGGTCTGATGTGCCCGAGCTATATGGCTTCGCGCAATGAAAAACAAACCACACGCGCCCGTGCCAATATCCTGCGGGAATATCTGACCCATTCCACTCAAAAAAATCCCTTCAATCACCGGGAAATCTATGAAGTGTTGGATTTATGTTTGTCTTGCAAAGGTTGTAAATCTGAATGCCCCTCCAATGTGGATATGGCTAAACTGAAAGCCGAATTTCTGCAACATTATTACGATGCCAACGGAGTACCCTTGCGTGCAAGATTGATTGCCAATATCAATAATATCAATGCTTTGGGAGCAAAGATGCCGGCGTTGACAAATTTTATTTTACAAAAAACACCTTTGCCCGCTGCTATAGGATTTACCAAAGAGCGTAAATTACCGGCATTGGAACAGCAGACTTTCAACAGTTGGTATAAACAACATTATCCGAAACTGTTGCAAAAAACTAATTTGCAAACCGGAAGGAAAGTATATCTTTTCAACGACGAATTTACCAGTCATTATGATGTGGAAATAGGTAAAGATACCGTGCGATTGCTGACTTATTTAGGTTATGAAGTGATTATTCCCCGGCATATTGAGAGTGGCAGAGCGCATATATCCAAAGGCCTGGTCAGAAAGGCTAAAAAGATTGCTGAAAAAAATGTGAGATTGTTAGCTGCATTGATTGATGCCGATACACCTTTAATCGGTATAGAACCTTCATCAATACTGATGTTTAGGGATGAATACATTGATTTGGTAGATGATTCTTTGCGAAAACAAGCCAAACAATTGGCACAAAATACTTTTTTGATAGATGAGTTTATTGTGAAAGAATTTAAAGCAAATAATATCCAATCGACATCTTTTCATACCGAAAAGAAGACTGTTAAAATACATAATCATTGTTATCAAAAATCTTTGGCGTCTGCGCAATCCACCATTGATATGCTCTCTATCCCGGTTAATTATCAGGTAGAAGAAATTCCTTCCGGATGTTGCGGTATGGCGGGTTCTTTTGGTTATGAAAAGGAACATTTCGATTTGTCTATGAAAGTTGGAGAATTGGTTTTGTTCAAGGAAATTGCCAACATGTCGGAAGATACTATCATCGTAGCTTCGGGAACCAGTTGTCGTACCCAAATTAAAGACGGCACAAAACGTACGGCTTTGCATCCGGTGCAGGTCTTGTGGAGGGCGGTGTTGCGGGGTCCGGGATAGCGAGTTCCGTGGTCGCGTGGTTCGTGGGATTCGGGTTCACGGTTTTGTGAGTTCTGAGGTTGCGGGATTTGAGATGCAGATAGGTGCGCCTTATTTGTATAAAAAAGATGGAATTTATTATAATTAGGTCTTGGCAAACAGGTGAACCTGTTCGTTAAGGCTTTACAAGGTACTCTGTATATACATTTATGTCTCATTATTTAACAAGTAGAAAAATGAAAAAGTCTATTATTTTTATTATTTGTCTGTTTTTGGTAAGTCATTATGCTTTCTCCGAAAAAACAGATACTCTTGAGGTTTATAGTCCCAGTATGAAGAAAAATATTAAAGTTGTTGTTGTCCTTCCGGACTCTTACGATTCAGGTAAATCATATCCCGTATTTTATCTTCTTCATGGGTATAGTGATAATTATAAAACCTGGACAAAGAATACATCAGCAAGTACTCTTGCAGATGTGCATCAATTCATCATAGTATGCCCGGATGGCGGATATTCCAGTTGGTATTTCGACAGTCCGGTAGATAACACCTGGAAATATGAAACCTTTATATCAAAAGAACTGATTAAATGGGTAGATGAAAATTATAGAACCATAGCCGAACGTGGCGGAAGAGCTATATCCGGTTTGAGTATGGGCGGTCACGGAGGTTTATTTTTGGGTTTCCGCCATCAAGATGTGTTCGGAGCTTGTGGAAGCATGAGCGGAGGAGTAGATATTCGTCCTTTTCCGGATAATTGGAAAATGAGTAATGTACTTGGAAAACAAAGTGAATATCCGGATAATTGGGAAAACCATACTGTTATGAATCAGCTACACTTATTGACTCCAAACAGTATAAAAATTATTTTTGACTGCGGAATTGAAGATTTCTTTTATAGTGTCAATGTAAAACTTCATAATGAGTTGTTATACAGAAATATTCCCCATGAGTTTATTTCAAGACCGGGGAAGCACAATTGGCCCTATTGGAATAATGCCGTAAAATACCAGGCTTTATTTTTTGCTGATTTTTTCAGTTCAGTTCAGAAGGATAAAAACTCTTCTCATTAGTTTCATCATAAAAACCTATTTCATTTTTTTGTGTTGAAACTCTCGGTTCACCAGCCGAGGTCTTTTGTCGCGCCACCCACAATCAATTCCAAACCAACACCGGAACTCGTGACCCTGCGACCACGGAACTTCGTGAACTCGGAACTCCCTTTATTCTTTCTTTTCTTTTTTCTTGAATATCCCTTTTATCAAATCCCAGTAATACACAAACATTTCAGGGACGGTATTAAAATCTTCCCGGTAAATTAAGCCTACTCCCTGGGTGGTTTTGGCTTCTCGCAGTTGTGCCCGGTCGATGGTATGGTTGTAAGCAGTAAATCGTAGCCTGCCCGATTCTATAAGTTTGTATTCCAGGTCGAAGTCGCCAATGAATTTATTTTCACTGATATTGTCGTTGCGGTAACCGATATTGCCGTTGATGATGAGTCGATTGTTCGGTTGAATCAGGATTTGCGCTTTGACTTCATCCGATTCTATATCTGCTTTTTGCCAATCGAATCCCAATGACACCACATTGGAATTTAAGATGTTTTGCAGATAATTGTTGATTTGTGCACTTCCGGATGCCATCGCCAGGGAAATTCCTTCATTTACGCCAACGGCTGTTGTTCGTATGTTCTCAGGTGCAAAAAATTTATGAAAAAGAATCAGATACAGAATTTGCCGGTTCATCATTTCTTCGGTGTTGATAATGTTCCTGACCCGGCTTTTTACACTTTCGTCACTGGAAGGCAGGTCAATGTCAAATTTGATGGTTGGCGACATTAAATCGTCAGTCAGATGTAAGATGCAATGTACCGGTACGGTTGATCTGCTGGTTATTTGCTGCAATTCGTCGCTTTCAATTAAATCTGTTAAAGAAGCTGTCAGGGGATAATACCCGGTAATGTCCACTTCTGCCTCAAACGGGTTGCCTGCCCAGGTCAGCGTACTGCCTTCGTTGATTTTAAACTCTTTCCTGATAACAGTTTGCAAAGTAAATAAATAATAACTCTGCTCCAGTTCTATTGTTCCAAAAACCTCTGCATCAGAATAAGTGTCAAATTTGACTCTGATATCACCGCTGCCGCGTCCCGTGATCTTATCTCCTGCCTGGGTGTCAACTAAAATATCCATTTCTGCTTCGGGTGTGATTTCTATTTGCATATCTACCTTTACATTGAAAGGGGTTTGGTTAGCTGACCTTTTTTGGGTGGGTATTTCTACTATATATTGATTTTTACGAAGAGAACCGAAAGTAATAAAATCATTTTCCATGGCAGTTGAAGCTGTCACCATCGACATATAGCATTTGGTACCTGGTTTGGAAGTACCGTTTATAACGATATTGGCTTCACTGTCGTTGCCGAATATTTTGACTAATCCTCCTACATAAGCTTTCCCGTAGAAAAACTCATCTTTGGAAGATGTCGTATTTAAAGCCAATATTTTGTTTGAATTGATGTTGACATCATATACCATTTTTTGAAAGCTTCCGTCGTGATCGATGAGTCCATTAAGAGTTGCCTCGTTTTTATCACTGTCTATCAACTTGATATTGTTGAGATGAATGGCATAAGGAGTCAGTTTAACTCTATCATTGAAGGAATAGCTTGTGTTCAACAGATCAATGGACGCTCTGCCATCTGTTACATCCACTTCTCCATCAAAAAGGATGTTCTTGGTGGGTCCGTATATCCGTAACATGCCGGCACCTTTCCCTCCGAAATTACTGGCGACGCCCTGGAAGTATTCATTCAAAAATGTGAGGGGAAACTGTTTGGCATCTATGTAGATGTCAAGTGAATCTGCTTTGGGAACGTAATATGCTGTTGCTTGTGCTACTTCTTCCTGAGCATCATTTGTGAAGTCACCCAAAATGATTAGCCGATTGTTTTCTTTGTCCCAGGTAGATGATAGATAACCGTCGGCAACCAAAGAGTCGTTGATGGAAAAATTATCGGCATACAGATTACCCAAAAGAATGGGTTCTTCCAATAAATTGAGTAGTTTTAAATCGCCGGTAATAAAACCGCCAAAGCTGACACCTTTCAAACGCAACAGACTCATCAGGTAATCCAGGTTTAAGTCGTTCATTTTCACTGTTAAACTGTCGGTTTTGTCGTGCGAGGCTTTACCATTAATATGGATGAATTGTTGATCATTTTCAAACAAAAAGTTATTGATGCAGATCAAACTATCGGCATAAAAATTTATATCAGATGCCCTCATGTGCCAGACAGAGTCTGATATAATAATTTGACTGGGGCGGATAAAGATGTCTGCAGATAATGTGTTGTTTACTTTCTTTAATTCGGCTTTTGCGTTTATTTCTCCGGCATTTGTGACTTCTAAGTTGTTCTGCCACATGAGCCTCGTAAGAATATTATCTTCAGAAGCTTCCGAAGAAAGATAAATATTCATAATATCCGAGTGTTGATCAATCAATTGAGTCCTTCCGACCAATAGTAGTTTGTTGTCGGTATTGTCCACCCGCAACGATAGGTTTTCAAAAAGTTGCTTTTCAGTTTTCAGGGTATCTAATTGGATTAACAAATCAATTATGCCGGCGTTCTCATCAATCTCTCCCTGAAAAATTGAATTACCGCCGATTTCGTAAGGCAAAGCCAATATGTCCGATATTTCTGAGGTATTTTGCAAACTTAAGTCTATGGAAACGACATTGGGGAGATGCGGGACTTTATTCTTGTTGTTCTTCTTGTCATTCTTGCCGTTTTCTTTACTTATTGCAGGCAAATAATCAGTCAGCAGTTTCTCAAAAGTATATCCGATGCTGCTGTATTTAAAATTACCTATAAAAGATCCGTTCAGGTAATCGGAGCGGATGCTGAAAAAGGTATGATCAACCTCGGTTCTGGATGTGAAAAAGAAATCGTTGGCGTTGAGCGTTTGATTGTTGTTTGTGAAAGTAACATCTTGTAGTGTCAAAACACCATTCAGGTTGTCCAGGTTTCTTCCGCTTAGTTTACTGATGCCTCGAAAGGAAAGTTTAGAGTCAGGATAATCTTTTATTATATTCAGGGCATGGAGGTCAGTATTGTTGACGGTTAGGTCGAAATCAAAAACCGGAACCTCCGGATCTTTGAAGTCAATGATTCCTAAAAATTCCGCATCAATATTTTCATCTTTAATATTGAATTTTCCGTTGAAGCCGTTGCCATCGTATTTACCATCAAACTCAGCATTGGTATATTGATAATTATTCATTTCAAACTCTGAGAATACACCTTTCATTGTACCCTTAAAAGGCGCATTGTGAGTTTTAATCCCCTGGGTACTTAGTTTGACGGCAATATTTCCAAAGCTTGTGTCGTTCAGGAGTGCTCCTACAGACAGCTTGTTGGTCTTCAATGAACCATTGTACGAAAGATCCCTTAAATTGTTTTCAAAACGTAAAGATATGTCGGAAGAGACATTGCCAACTTTGGTATTGAAGCTTCCAAATGCCACCAAATCACTCATAAATCCGGAGATGTTTCCCTTAAAAGAAATTCTTCCAAGTCTGTGTATTTCATCGGAAAATACAAAAGGCATGTTCCCGATTTTAGATATTACATCCTGTACTTCATAGGTTGAGGCTTGCAGTTTATCAACACTTCCATAAAGAAATGCCTCCTGTAAATTTGGCAACCCGCTGATGTCCAAACTGGCATTCATCAGGATGGTTTTGCCAAAAGAAGCTTTAACATCTTTAAAACGAAGGCTGGATAATTTACCTGAAATTGTAGCGCTCAAATTGACAGCATCGTGAATATTCGCAAATTCCGGTACCCAGGCGCTGATGTCGGATAATGCGATTCGGGTATCTGTAACGGGAATCAGAACAGAAAGTCTATTCGTGAAATGTGTGTCACTTTCCAATGAATCTGAAATAATTGACAGATTATGCAAATTGATTTCCGAATTGGGCAGGGTGATTTGAAATACGGGAAAGTTTATATTGTTGGGAGAACCGATTACTTGAAGCGATAGATTGGATAGTTCAAATCCGGATTGCTCTATTGCTTGTAAATGTTTGATGGAGGCGTTGACAGAGTCGTTGGTCAGGATGTTGATTGAAACGGTTGAATAAATTTGTCCGAAAGTAATCTGACGTATTGGCTCCTGCCGGATATTGATAGAATCAGCCAATTCTGTGTATGATATTTCCGATTCGATGATTTCAAGTTCTTCCAACCTTAAATCCAATAATGTGGGCTGAGGTTCGGTCTTGGGTTGAAAAAGAAAACTGTAATTTGTATTTCCAAAAGGGTCCGTTATGAGGTGTGCGTGCAGCCTGTCAATGATCAGGTCAGAAAATGCAATCTTCCCCTTTAAAAGCTTGAAAAAATCAAAGCCGGTGTGTATTTTTTTGATGCTCAGCAGGGTGTCTTGCTGTAAATCTTCTATGTAAATATCTTCAATGGTCAGTCGGTTGAAAAAACGATAATCGACCCTGCCAATATCAATGGTTGTATGTAAATTCTCAGAAAGATTACGGGTGATTACGTGGACCACAGCACTTTGTATTCTACTAAACTGGAGCAGAACAGTCGGAACTGCCGTAATCAAAATAAAGGCAGAAAGCGCAATAATAAGTATTTTAATTGATTTTTTTATACCTTTGAATTTTATTTGCACAAAAGTAAAGAATAGTTTGAAATAAACAAAGCTTGAAATCCCGTGTTAGGCGGTATCTCATATTGCCCAACTGCTGGGTTGCTTTCGATATTCGGGCTCAACCACTTATGGTTTTTGCTTGAATATTTACTTTTGAGAAAGCCCCAATTTGGATGAGATAGTACTAAATAGTGTTGAAAGTTATGTCGGACATTTATATTTTGGGAATAGAATCATCTTGCGACGATACTTCTGCGGCCGTAATCAAGAACAATTTATTGCTTTCGAATGTGACAGCCGGACAAGCAGTGCATGAAAAGTACGGTGGTGTTGTTCCTGAGTTGGCATCGCGTGCCCATCAACAAAATATCATTCCGGTAGTGCAGGAAGCTCTTCGTGCAGCCGGAATTGATAAATCGAAATTGTCGGCAATAGCATTTACCCGGGGTCCGGGCTTGTTAGGCTCTTTACTGGTTGGAGCTTCCTTTGCCAAAGGATTTGCTCAGGCATTGGAAATACCCTTGATTGAAGTAGATCATTTGCAGGCGCATGTGCTGGCACATTTTATCAGTCAAGGTCAGGAAGATGAAAAGAAGCCCGACTTTCCTTTTTTGTGTCTGATGGTTTCCGGTGGTAATTCTCAAATTATTCTTGTGAAATCTTATTTTGACATGGAAATAATCGGACAAACCATTGATGATGCAGCCGGAGAAGCATTTGACAAATGTGCTAAAGTCATGGGGTTGCCTTATCCAGGAGGTCCGCATATTGAACGTTTGGCTAAAACAGGAGATCCTTCGGCGTTTAAGTTTTCAAAGCCGCAAATAGCCGGATATGACTACAGTTTCAGTGGGTTGAAAACTTCTTTTTTATATTTGTTGCGTGATAAAACTAAAGAGGATACTACATTCGTCCGTGACAATCAATCTGATTTGTCGGCATCTTTACAAGCTACCATTGTGGATATTTTGATGAAGAAATTAGTAGAGGCAGCAAAAGATTTAAAAATCAGTGAGATTGCAGTGGCAGGCGGGGTGTCGGCGAATACAGCTTTGCGAAATGCTATGCTGAAAACCGGTCGGAAATTAGGATGGCGGGTGTATATTCCACCCTTTTCTTTTACTACGGATAATGGAGCCATGATAGCCATTGCCGGATATTATAAATATTTAAACAAGAATTTTTGTGATTTATCAGCAACGCCTTATGCGCGTGTAACTTTTTGACATCAATAATCATCAACAATCATATTGATACCATTAAGCTAATCTAACAATGTAATCATGGCAAAACTAAAACTTCCTAAAATACTTGACCCGATGCAGGGAATCATCTATTTCTTCGTTATCTTGCTTGCTGCTCATTTTTTTTGGAAATTCACCATGTTGGGTGACGACTCTGATGAAGTGGTTACATTCTTCGGTATTGACCTGTCAGCCGGATTCAACGCCATGGTTGTACATTTAACCGAGGTGGTGCACAAAGTTTTAGTATGGTTGGGCTATAATGTTGAGATTGTGGGTAATAGTATCATCAGGCACGACAATGGTGCATCTGTCAGGATTGTGTGGGCTTGCACGGGATATAAGCAGGCTTATATTTTTACGACCATCATATTGTTTTACAAAGGCCCGTTTTTAAAAAAATTGTGGTATATACCGGCAGGTTTGGTGATAGTCTATTTATTCAATATTTTCAGGATGGTCATGATAATTGCTGCTATCAGAAAGAATCCCGAGAGTTTTGATTTTTTACATGAGGGTCTGTATAAATACATATTTTACGGTATTATTTTCCTGATGTGGGTGCTCTGGGAGGAAAAGTTTTGTAAACTTGTGAGTCAAAAAGAACAGGTTGCAGAGAATTGATGAGGATATCAATACCATTTTGGTGCAGTTGTTAAGTTGCAACCATTAGCAAAATATAAAATTTTCAAAAACACTGTCTTGTTTCCAATAAAAACATTAATTTTGTCAGGTTTTATGTCAAAATTTCAGTGTTAAATAAATTTATATGAATCGTTCAGAGATACAGGCAGTTAAGCAGCGCTATGGAATTATCGGCAATTCAGAATTGTTGAATCGGGCTATTGATATTGCCGTTCAAGTTGCAGCTACCGATTTATCAGTATTGATAACCGGCGAAAGTGGGGTGGGGAAAGAAAATTTTCCGCAGATTATTCATCAATACAGTCATCGCAAACACGGTCCGTATATTCCTGTAAACTGCGGGGCAATTCCCGAAGGAACGATTGATTCTGAGTTATTTGGGCATGAGAAAGGTTCTTTTACCGGTGCTACATCCGATAGAAAAGGGTATTTTGAAGTAGCGGACGGAGGCACGATTTTTTTGGATGAAGTGGGAGATTTGCCGCTTTCTACACAGGTCAGACTGCTCAGGGTATTGGAAGCCGGTGAGTTCATCAAAGTAGGGTCTTCCAAAATTCTTAAAACCGATGTAAGGGTAGTGGCTGCTACCAATCAAGATATGAAACAGGCCATCAGAGAAGGTCGTTTTAGGGAGGATTTGTATTACAGGTTGAATACGGTTCCTGTGTATGTCCCGCCTTTACGCGAAAGAAAAGAGGATATCACATTGCTTTTCAGGAAGTTTGCTTCGGACTTTGCCGATAAATACCGCATGCCGCCCATCAGATTAACAGATGAAGCCAAAACCATGTTGACGAATTATTATTGGAAAGGCAATGTCAGACAGTTGAAAAATATTGCCGAGCAAATTTCGGTCATAGAACAACATCGTGAAATTTCAGCCGATATTTTGAGAACTTATCTTCCGGATGAAAATATAGAACGGTTGCCGGCACTGTTTTCGGATCGCCGGTCTGTTGATCAGCGTACCTTCAACAGTGAGCGGGAAATTTTATATCAGGTGCTTTTCGACATGAAGAAAGATATGAATGATTTGAAGAGATTGGTGCACGGCATCATGGAAAATCAACCTGTAACGACGCAATCTTATGATTTGGATCTTACATCGCAGCCTGAACAAAAAGATGTATTTGTGACTCAGGTTGAAGGAGAATCCTTGCCGGATGCAAAGATTGTGAGAAGTGTTCCGTTTCGTCCTGAACATGCAGACACACATTATATGGATGAAGGTGATTTTCAGGAAATAGAGTCTGTTCCTGAACCGGTTAGTCTGGCTGAAATGGAAAAGCAAATGATACAGAAAACCCTTGCCAAACATCGGGGGAGAAGGCGTTCGGCTGCAGAGGAGTTGAAAATATCAGAGCGTACTTTATACCGTAAAATCAAAGAATATGGATTGGATTAAGGAGCTAACTTTCAAGAAAATATGTCCCAAAATGAAACTTTGGCGTCTGTTGCTTTTGTTGTTGCCGGTTTTATTGATTTTGAACTCCTGCTCAATTTCTTATACTTTTAATGGAGCTTCCATTGATTATACCAAAACCAAATCCATATCTATTGCTGATTTCAATAACGTGGCGGAGTTGGTTCATCCTCCTTTGGCACAGGAGTTTTCTGAAAAGTTAAGAGACAAGTACGCCAAACAAACCCGATTGCAATTGTTGAAAAGCAGCGGAAATTTGCATTTGGAAGGTGAAATAGTTGAATATCAGTTGACACCCATGGCAATTGCCCAGGATACTTATTCGGCAGAAACAAAATTAACGGTGACCATCAATGTGCGTTTTACAAACAATGTCAATTCTGAAGATGATTTTGAAAAGAAGTATTCAGCTTTCCAGTCATTCGATAGTAACCGCATGCTCACTGATGTGCAAGATGAGTTATTGACGGTGATTATGGATGATATCATTGATAATATCTACAATGATACTGTAGCGAAGTGGTAAAAAGATGACTCGGAATGATTTTATAAAATTGATGTTAAGTCCGGAAGCTGTTCAGTCTGAGCAGCTTGTTGATTTAAAAGAATACACAGAGAGGTACCCCTATTTTTACCATGCTCAATTTCTGTATTTGAAAGCCCTACAAAAGTCTGATGATGTTTTGTTCAATACCCGGTTAAACATCACGGCTTTATATGCATCGGACAAACAAAAGTTGTTTTATGACCTGTTTCCGGAAGCTCATTTGAGTAAGGCACCCGATTCCTTTCAAAGGGATTCATTAAACTTCACCGGAGGTTATTTCGACTTATTGGAAGCCGCTGAATCGGATGGGGAAGACGTGCGTGTGTCTTTAAAGAAAATCGCTGAAAACCTCAAAGCTTCCCGTGCATTACTACAAAGTGAAACATCCCGAAAAACGAGAATTGAAAAGCAAACTTTACCCGCACCGGCAACCCGAAAGGTAGAAATACCTATTCCTGATTATTTCAAACTTGAGAATCAAGACGATAGTCTTTCTTTAGAAAAAAAGTGCAAGTTATACATCGGTCAGAAAAGGTATGCAGAAGCAATTGAAATATTGAATCGATTAAATTTGATTAATCCGGAAAAAAGTATTTACTTTGCAGACCAAATTCGGTTTTTGGAAAAGATTATCACACTTACAAAATAGAACATAAGATATGTACACTCTTTTTATTATTCTGATTGTCATAGTATCCCTTTTATTGATTCTTTTGGTATTGGTACAAAATTCCAAAGGAGGTGGTTTGGCTGCCGGTTTTTCTTCATCCAATCAAATTATGGGGGTTCGTAAAACTACCGATTTCCTTGAAAAAGCAACCTGGACTTTAGTAGCTGCTTTGGTTGTTTTTTCCATTATAGTAGTAGCATTTCACGCTCCGCAGAAAGGATCTCATGATTCTGAAATCCAGGAGTTTTATCAGGAAGCACAGCAAACTGAGCCGGGTTTGGTTAATCCCGGATTTTCAGGAGAAGACAGCGGTCAGGAATAATTATTTAACGTCATTTTATTGAGGGGGCTGTCTATGAACTTATAGGCAGCCTCATTCTAATTATAATAATGTTACAGATTGACAATACCATCATCAGTTTAGATTTTTTAGATGAGCATTTCGTGTGTAATCTCAATGCATGCAAGGGAATATGTTGTGTTGAAGGGGATGCAGGTGCACCTCTGGAAGAGCAGGAGATAGCCGCCATACAAGAAATTTTACCTTTGATTTGGGACGATATTCCCGAGACTTCCAAAGAAGTTATTCGTGCACAGGGGATTTCTTACATTGATACAGACGGAGAGGCTGTTACTTCCATTGTCAATGGACGTGAGTGTGTACTTGCTTACCAGGATCAGAAGGGTGTATGGTTATGCTCCATCGAAAAAGCATTTCGGGAAGGACGCATCAGCATTAACAAACCTATTTCATGTCACCTCTATCCCGCTCGGGTAAAGCAATTTAAAGATTTTATAGCAGTAAACTACCACCGTTGGAGTATTTGTAATTGTGCTGTTGAATCGGGGAATAAAGAAAAAGTTCCGGTGTATCAGTTTCTGAAAGAACCCTTAATTCGGAAATTTGGCCAGGCTTGGTATGATCAATTGGTTATTGCCGCTCAAGAGCTTAAAAAAACACCATAGCTTATGCAGGTAGAAATAATTACCATAGGCGACGAAATACTCATTGGGCAGATAGTTGATACCAATGCAGCCTGGATGTCTGCCGAATTGAATAAGGTCGGATTTGAAGTCGTGCAAATCACTTCGGTACATGATGATGAAAAACAGATTACTGAGTCGTTGCAACAAGCTTTAACCCGTGCCGATGTCGTATTATTTACCGGAGGCATCGGTCCTACCAATGACGACATTACCAAACTTACTCTTAGTAAATATTTTCAAGCTAACTTGGTTTTTGATGAAGCAGTATTCGCTAATATTGAAAACTTACTTCATCACCGCCGGCGGGCAATGAATGAGTTGACCAGGTCACAGGCGATGGTACCCGATAAAGCGACCATCATTCAAAATCCCTTGGGTACGGCTCCCATTACCTGGTTTGATGAAAATGACAAGGTTGTTGTTTCTATGCCCGGAGTTCCGTATGAGATGAAAAGGGCGATGACGGAAGAGATTATTCCTAAGTTGCAAAAACGTTTTCAGTCGCAAACCGTCATCCATAAATCCATCTTAGTTACCGGATACCCTGAGTCGGCTCTTGCCCTTAAAATTGCCGATTGGGAAAAAATGTTGCCTGACCGGATCCGATTGGCTTATCTTCCGCAATATAACATAGTGAGGTTAAGATTGAGTGTTGTCGGAACGGATAAAAGTTTGTTGGAGAAAGCCATCAATCATCAGGTTGACCTGTTGGAGGAGATTTTGGGTAAAGCTATTATTGCGAAAGAAGATATACCCATTGAGCAACTTATTGCTCAATATTTGATTTTGAAGAATAAAACTGTTGCTACTGCAGAAAGTTGTACCGGAGGTCATATTGCACATCTTATTACATCAGTCCCGGGAAGTTCTGCTTATTACAAAGGTACTGTCGTAGCCTACAGCAATGATGTGAAAGTCAAGCTATTGCAAGTTGATGGAGAGATTATTCGAAAACATGGAGCTGTCAGTCAGGAAGTGGTAGAGGAAATGGCCAAGGGCGTACTGCGTTCTATGAATACCGATTATGCCATCGCGACTTCCGGAATAGCCGGACCTGATGGAGGTTCGATTGATAAACCTGTTGGTACAACCTGGATATCCGTAGTTACAAAAGATACTTGTGTAACTAAAAAATTTCATTTTTCCTACGATAGGAAGTTAAATATTGAGCGTGCCACACAGACAGCTTTGTTGATGCTGTTGAAACTATTGCGTTAGGTGCAAGTGTAAGGCCACCGTGCTAAAACCAACGGAATAACTAAAATGACTGAGCGACAAGAATGTTTTTTATTTTTTCTCCTCACATTTTTAAAACCAATTTTAATCAACCGCACAAACGGCATATTTGGTTTGTGCTGACACACGAAGACAGCCGAGTGTAGAAGATTTATATAAAATAGCTGAACTATTGAAAGTAGATGCAAGGGATTTATTAACAAAGAGTCTGAATAAGAATGGCTAAAAAGAAATTAAATCATAATAACTATGCCCGAACAGCAAAACATAGAATATAAAAGTGCTTGGCACGATGACTACCTGAAATGGATTTGCGGTTTTGCAAACGCACAAGGTGGTACTATTTTCATTGGCAAAGACGATAACGGAAATGTTGTAGACATTGAGGATTACAAAAGGTTAATGGACGACATTCCAAACAAAATCCGCAATACTATGGGGATTACAGTTGAGGTAAATCTGCACGAAGAAAACGAAATGCATTATATTGAAATTGTTACACTTCCTTATTCTGTTCCCATTTCATTACGCGGAAGATATTACTACCGTATCGGAAGCACCAAACAGGAATTAACAGGAACTTCGCTCAATGAATTTTTATTGAAAAAATCGGGCAAAACTTGGGACGATGTTGTTGAACCTCGTGCTACATTAGATGATATTGACGAAACAGCAGTTGCTAAATTCTTAGTAATGGCAAAAGAAAAGGGGCGTTTACCCGAAGTGGACGGATTAACAACCGAACAGCTTTTTGACAAACTGCGTTTAACGGAAAACGGACAAATAAAACGTGCAGGTTTGGTTTTGTTCGGCAAAGACCCGGGTAAATTCTATCCGAGTATTTATGTTAGAATTGGTCGTTTTAGAGATGAGTTGGATTTGATTTTTCAGGAAAGTGAAGAAGGAAATATTATAAATTTGTATCAAACGGTTTTAGATCAAATCAATCACAAATTCATTATCAAAAACATTTCGTTTGAGGGTATGCACCGTATTGAAACGCCGGAATATCCGAGAGAAGCAATGCGTGAAGCCATTTTAAATGCTTTGGTACATCGCAATTATATGGGTGCTCATACGCAAATTCGCGTTTACGATGATAAAATTTCCTTTTGGAATGATGGCGGTTTAGAAAGTCCGTTAACTGTTGAATCATTAAAACGACCACATTCATCACGACCAAGAAATGTTTTGATTGCTGATGTTTGTTTTAAAGGCGGTTTGATTGACGCATGGGGACGTGGTACAATCAAAATTATTGAAACCTGCAAACAGGCAGGACTTCCTGAGCCTGAAATAATTGAACAGGACGGAGGTTTGTTGGTAACAATGTTTAAAAACAACTTGACAAAAGAACAACTTACCAAACTTGGTTTAAACGATCGACAACTGAAAGCGGTTGAGTATGTGAAAGAGAAAGGTAAAATTACAAATAAGGAATATCAAGAGTTAAATGGTGTTTCTAAAATAACTGCATATAGGGATTTGACAGAGCTTATTGAACAATATAAACTTTTTGAACGAAAAGGAGATGTTGGGGCAGGAACAAGTTACTTTTTAAATGGTTCATAATTGGTTCAATTGGTTCATTAATGGTTTATAATTGGTTCTTTGATAGGAAAAGATAACGCCAATAACGCCACAATGAAGCCATAATAACGCCAATGCTATTTGCAAAAGCACATTATCAAAGTCGCACTAAGCCAAACCTTGACAAAGAATTTGCAAAGCCAGGTTAGAAAAATTGGTTTAATAATTTCCCAATGCTTCAAAAAATAAAACAAACAACAAGCGAACGGAACGTAAGGAACAATAAAAATAATCGGTTGAGCTTTGAAAATGTGTGGGTTTCATTTGGCGAGAAATCTAAATCAACAAATAAATAGTAAAAAAACTTGTCGGTTTGAAAAAAATAGCGTACTTTTGCACACTATTTTTGAAAGCATTTTTTTAACAAAAAGATACAGCAATGTCTAAGATTTGTCAGATTACCGGTAAAAAAGCGATGGTGGGTAATAATGTATCACACTCAAAACGTCGTACAAAAAGAACTTTTGATGTGAATTTATTTACAAAAAAGTTTTATTGGGTTGAACAGGATATGTGGATCAGTTTGAAAGTATCTGCTGCCGGTTTACGTACCATCAATAAAATAGGATTAGATGCAGCCATCAAAAAAGCTGCGGAAAAAGGTTATTTATTCTCATAAATAAAGAGAGGATTTTCATATGGCTAAGAAACATAAAGAAGCAAGAGGACAGGTAATTTTGGAGTGCACTGAACACAAAGAAAGTGGCATGCCCGGTACATCTCGTTATATTACGACGAAAAATAAAAAGAATACACCGGGTCGTTTGGAATTGAAAAAATACAATCCGATATTGAAGAAAGTTACGGTACATAAAGAAATTAAATAAGTTTGAATCATGGCAAAGAAATCAGTTGCAACCTTAAGAACTGCAGGAGGGCGTTCATTCGCCAAAGTGATTAAAATGGTTAAGTCTCCAAAGACCGGAGCGTATGTGTTTAAAGAAGAAATGGTGCCCAGTGATAAAGTGCAAGAATTTTTTGCAAAATAATCAGTAGGCTTATCAATCATCATACAGCGAAATCCTCTCATTCTATAGCGATGGGAGGGTTTTTTGTTTATATACGAAAAAAATGTTTAATTTTGTGACTCTTGAATGGTTGGTTTCCTGCCATCAAATTGTAAATTGTAAATAGTCAAATCGTAAATAAGTCAATGGCTTTATTTAATTTTTTTAGTAAAGATAAAAAAGATACGCTGGATCAGGGCTTGTCCAAAACGAGAGAAAGCGTGTTTTCCAAGCTCTCCAGAGCTGTGATGGGTAAGTCAAAAGTAGATGATGAAGTGCTTGATAACTTAGAGGAGGTTCTTATCACTTCAGATGTGGGTGTGGAGACTACTTTGCGTATCATTGAACGCATCGAGCAACGGGTAGCAAAAGATAAATACGTCAATATAGATGAATTGAATGTCATCCTAAAGGAAGAAATTGCCGCATTGCTGGCGGAGAATAATACGGGACCGGCAGCGGATTTTTACTCTTTACCCGACGAGAAACCCTATGTTATCATGGTTGTAGGGGTAAATGGGGTAGGGAAGACAACTACCATCGGAAAATTAGCATATCATTATAAAAATGCGGGAAAAAAAGTTTTCCTTGGAGCTGCAGATACTTTCAGGGCAGCAGCAGTCGATCAGTTGGTAATTTGGGGAGAAAGGGTAGATGTGCCTGTGATCAAGCAGAAAATGGGAGCCGATCCGGCATCGGTAGCTTATGATGCCGTAGCTTCTGCCAAAGCAAACCAAGCAGATGTGGTCATCATTGATACTGCGGGGCGATTGCATAATAAAATCAACCTGATGAATGAGTTGACCAAGATTCGTAATGTCATGCAAAAAGTGGTGCCCGGAGCGCCGCACGAAGTTTTGTTGATACTTGACGGCTCAACCGGACAGAATGCTTTTGAGCAGGCAAAGCAGTTTACAAAAGCCACGGAAGTCAATGCCCTGGCAATCACCAAGCTTGACGGAACGGCAAAAGGTGGTGTGGTTTTGGGCATTTCCGATCAGTTTAAGATACCTGTAAAATACATTGGGGTCGGTGAGGGTTTGGAACATTTGCAAGTATTTGACAGAAATGCTTTTGTGAGTTCTTTGTTTGATAGATGAAGAAAAAAAGAGTCGATATCATCACCATGGGTTGCTCGAAAAATCTTGTTGACTCTGAACAATTGATGCGACAGTTTGATGCCTTGGGTTATGAAGTGGTACACGATGCCGAATATCCGACCGGTGAAATAGCCATTGTCAATACTTGCGGATTTATTGGAGATGCCAAGGAAGAAAGCATCAATACCATATTGCAGTTGGCACAGTACAAACAACAACAGCGTATCAAGAGTTTATACGTCATGGGATGTCTTTCAGAGAGGTATATGGCAGAGCTTCAAGCGGAGATTCCTGAGGTTGATAAGTATTACGGGAAATTTAATTACAACGAGATACTCACGGATTTGGGCAGTGAATATCGTGCAGATTTACGTTTTGAGCGCTCTTTGACTACTCCTGCACATTATGCCTATCTGAAAATATCGGAAGGATGCAATCGTACCTGTTCTTTCTGTGTTATTCCCATTATTACCGGAAAACACAGGTCTAAATCCATAGAGGACTTGGAAACGGAAGTGAAGTTGCTGGTAAAGAAAGGAGTTAAAGAATTTCAATTGATAGCCCAGGATTTATCCTACTATGGTATTGACAGGTACAAAACGCAGAAGTTACCGGAACTGATAGAGCGTTTGTCAGATATACCGGGAGTTGAATGGTTGCGTTTGCATTATGCTTATCCTGCTCATTTCCCGTATGATGTGCTCAGGGTGATGAGAGAAAGAGAGAATGTTTGCAAGTATTTAGATATTGCCCTTCAGCATATCAGTGATAATATGTTGAAACAGATGAAACGCAATTTATCAAAAGCGCAGACTTACGAATTGATTGAACGCATCCGCGAAGAAGTGCCGGGAATACATATCAGAACGACCATGATGGTTGGTCATCCGAGAGAGACTGCTGCTGATTTTGACGAATTGCTTGATTTTTTACGTTTTGCCCGCTTTGAGCGCATGGGGGCTTTTATGTATTCGCATGAAGAGGGAACGCATGCATACAAACATTATCGCGATGATGTTCCGACTGAGGTTAAACAGCAAAGAATGGATGAGTTGATGTTGGTGCAACAGCATATTTCAGCCATTATTAACCAACAAAAAATCGGTTCTGAAATGAAAGTGATGATTGACAGAAAGGAGCAAGATTATTTTATAGGGAGAACCGAATTTGATTCACCGGAAGTTGATCCGGAAGTGTTGCTCCCCGCACATACAAAGGGAGTTGTTGTTGGAGAGTTTAGTCGGGTGCTTATTGATGATGCCGATGATTTTGACTTGTATGCTTCTGTTGTAAAGCCCATGAAATAAATATATGATTATTTAAACCAATATAGTGATGAAACACAAAGAACTAATTGATGCGATTGCCGATAAGATAAATCGGTCGCAAGAAGATACTGAAAATTTGTTGCAAGCTGCTGTTGATGTATTGACTTCACAGCTACTTGAAGACAAAGTGATTAATTTACAGGGGTTTGGTTCTTTCGAGTTGAAACGAAGAGAAGAAAGATTATCTGTACACCCTGCTACACAAGTTAGGACACTGATACCACCCAAACAGACGGTTAATTTTCGTCAGAGTGGAGTGTTGAAAGTTAAACTAAAAGGAATACCGAGCCATGAGTAAACTTAAGATCAATACATCTGATTGGATAGATTTATTAGCCCGGCAATCAGATGTAAGTAAAAAAGATGCCGGCGATTTTATCAAAGCATTGCTGACTGTTATGGAGGAAGCCCTTTTGTCAGGGGACTCCGTAAAAATCAAAGGATTAGGTACTTTTAAACTGCAGTGGAACGCTCCGCGTAAAAGTGTGGATGTCAACACAGGAGAAGATATTATCATAGACGGATATCATAAGGTTGCATTTACTCCGGATGCAGAATTAAGAGATTTGGCCAATGAGCCTTATGCTCATCTTGAAGCGGTAGTAATTGATGAAGTAGAGGAGGGGCAAAAGGTAAAAAAAGAGGCGGATGATTCAGGTGAAATCCCCTTGAAACACTTTGATGAACAAGTAACGGAAATTAAAGACATACTTTCTGAAATCAATGCCTTGAATCATACGGATGAAATGCAACAGGATTCCGATAAGCAAGGCACCGAGAAATCAGAGGCCGACAAACAAGAAGTTGTTGAACAAGGTATAGATAAGTTGGATGCAACCGAAAAAATTGTCGATAAGCCTGTTGATAAAAAACCGGAAGAGAAAAAGTCGAAACCGGAAGATCGAAAAAAGCAAACGGTGCGAGCAGAAAGTATGGTTAGCGAACGTAAATCATCCGATAGCAGGAGTACTTTTGAAAAGAAGAGTTCGGTTTATGGTAAATTTGAAGAAAAGGCTAAAAATATTCCCGCTTCCAAAAGCAGAAGATTGGATTTTTTATTTATTGCTGTGTTAGCCGGTGGCTTATTGGTTTATCTGGCTATTGATCATAAAATTTTCACAACTATTTCTAAGTACATTGAATCTTATCGAATTCAGAAAGCGCTTGCTCCTGATTTTGAACAACCAACTGCACCTTCTGAAAATCAAGATTTTGATGCATCGCAATCTGATTTTGGACCCATCGAATCTGAGTCAGTCACGGAAGATAAAAGCGATGATATCGGTCAATCACAAGTTGATGATTTAGAACAACTGTTCAATCAAACTCGTAGTTATCGTGATTTTATTACTACGGAGGAAGTGATACCGGGCAGCAGGTTGACCAGAATAGCAGAACGTCATTATGGAGTGAAAGAGTTCTGGGTATATATTTATGAGGCCAACAGAGAAATACTTGAATCACCGGCTGAGATAGTACCCGGCATGCTTTTAAAAATACCTCGGTTAAATCCTGTCTTGGCAGACAAAGATAATCCAAGGTGTATTGAATATGCTTTGAAATTGCAAGAAAAGTATTTGAAGGAGTGATTTTGCGAGCAATTTTGCAAAATATTTTTATTTACCCTCATTGAAGCATTTAACAATCATATATGGCAGTTGCAACAAGTACGTTATTAGAGAAACTCGAGACATTAAAACAAAAATACGATGAACTTTCGGTTCTGATCGCCGATCCATCGGCAATAGAAGATCAAAAGCGCTATGTGAAGTTGAATAAAGAATTTCATGACTTGGGACAGATCATGTCCGTCTATGAAGAATACAAACTTGCACTGTCGCATCTTGCTGAAGCAAAAGACTTGTTGGAAAACGAGGTAGATCCTGAGTTGAAGGAAATGGCAAAAATCGAGATGGATGAATTGGAGCCTAAGATTACCGGAATGGAGGAAAGTATCAAGCTATTGCTTATTCCTGCTGATCCCGAAGATGATAAAAACGCCATTGTCGAGATCAGAGGAGGAACGGGTGGTGACGAAGCTGCTATTTTTGCAGGTGATTTATTCAAGATGTATCATCGTTATTGTGAAATTAAAGGTTGGAAAGTGGAGGTGACTCATATTTCCGAAGGCACCATAGGAGGTTATAAAGAAATTATATTTACGGTATCGGGACAGAAAGTCTATGGCACATTAAAATATGAATCGGGTGTGCATCGTGTGCAGCGAGTGCCCCAAACGGAAACACAGGGCCGTGTGCACACTTCGGCTGCTACGGTTGCTGTTTTGCCGGAAGCAGAAGAATTTGATATCGAATTAAAAGAATCGGATATACGGGTGGATACCTATTGTTCTTCCGGTCCCGGCGGACAGTCGGTAAACACTACGTATTCAGCTATCCGGCTGACACATATCCCCACCGGTATTATTGTCCAATGTCAGGACGAGAAATCTCAGCATAAAAACAAAGCCAAGGCAATGAGTGAGTTACGTTCTCGTATTTATGCCATTGAATATCAGAAGTACTTGGATGAGGTTGGTTCAAAACGTAAAACCATGGTTTCTACCGGCGATCGTTCTGCAAAAATCCGAACTTATAATTTCCCCCAGGGACGCGTTACCGATCATCGCATCAACTACACCATGTATAATCTTGCAGCTTTCATGGGTGGTGAGATACAAGCCGTTATTGATCAGTTGATTGTAGCCGAGAATGCAGAAAGATTAAAAGCAAGCGAATTGTAAATATCCATACGCAAAAGGTAAATTGTATGAATAAACAACAACTTTTCGAACAAATCAAGATTAAAAAATCCTTTCTTTGTGTGGGATTGGATACGGATATTCAAAAAATTCCGGAGTTTCTGAAAGCAAATGATAGTAATGCTGTTTTCAGTTTCAATCAAGCCATCATTGATGCTACTGCTGATTACTGCGTAGCCTATAAACCCAATTTGGCTTTTTATGAAAGTTTGGGTTTGGAGGGCTGGCAAGCATTGGAAAAAACCGTGAATTATATACGTGAGAAACATCCGGATCAGTTCATCATTGCTGATGCCAAACGTGGTGACATAGGCAATACCTCTTCCATGTATGCACGTACTTTTTTCAGTACGATGGACTTTGATGCGGTGACCGTGGCTCCGTACATGGGTGAAGATTCGGTGACACCTTTTTTATCTTATAAAAATAAATGGGTGATTTTGTTGGCGCTGACTTCCAATAAAGGAGCCTTTGATTTTCAGTTTACAGAAGACGCTGAAACCGGCGCAAAATTATTTGAAAAGGTGCTTAAAATCTCTCAGCAATGGGGTAGCACAGACAATTTGATGTATGTCGTAGGTGCCACCCGTGCTGATATGTTGTTGGAAGTCCGCAAGCTCGTTCCCGACCATTTCTTATTGGTTCCCGGTGTGGGAGCACAAGGAGGAAGTTTGCAAGAAGTAGCCAAATATGGCATGAACGATACCTGTGGCTTATTGGTCAACTCTTCCCGCCAAATCATATATGCATCTTCAGAAAAAGACTTCGCAAAAGCTGCACAAGCAGAAGCACAAAAAGTGCAGCAAGAGATGGAGGCAATATTGAGGAAAGTTGCATTGGTATAGGCAAAGTAAGTGTAAAATTTTTATTTGTTTGTTTGAACCTGAAAATAAAAGAGTTGAAAAATACTAAATGAACTTTTGAAGGAAGAAAGAGGCATTACTAAATTAAAATAGAAAAATGTGTTAAAAGAAAAATCAATATCCTTTTTAATATTTACACTTCTAAAGAATTGGATATAGAAATTTCTTTCACAAAATCTTTAGGCAGAATGCCGAATTCTTTTTGAAATGCCTTGGCAAAATATGAAGGAGATGTAAATCCAACGTGGTAACACACCTCATTAATTTTGCAATTTCCAGCTGTAAAAATTTCTGCAGCACGTTTAAGACGAACTGATCTAATGAGATCGCTTGGCGTGGAATCAAATAGCTCTTTTACCTTTCTCAGCAAACTGGATCTGCTCATATTAACTGACTTAGCCAAATGATCCACATTAAAATGTTCGTTCGATAAATTATTATTGATTTCTTCTGTTAATTTCTTCAGAAATTGTTCATTTGATTTATTCAGTTCGGTTGTAGAAGCATGAAGAACCAAAGGTGAATTAATAAAAGTTTCGCGAATTTTATTCCGATTTTCAATCAAGTTTGAGATTTGAAGTTTAAGATATTCAAGAGAAAATGGTTTTTCAACATAAGCATCAGCAAATGACTCAAAACCAATAATTTTACTTTGAATATCGGCTTTTGCCGTTAACAAAATTATTGGCAAGTGAGCATATTTGCTTTCATTCTTAATTTTTCTGCATAATTCTATTCCGTCCATCACAGGCATCATGATATCACTTACCACAAGATGAACAATCTCTTTATTCAGAATCATCAAAGCTTCTACACCATTTTTAGCAGTAAGTATGCGATAATTAGATTGTAATCTATCTTTAAGAAAAACAAGTAACTCTTCATCGTCCTCAACCAACAATATTGATGTTGATTTTTGTTTCTTCTCATGACTGATTTCTTTTGTGTAAGTTTCAACCATTGAAACGTATGTTAAATCATCATGCATTTCAAATACACGACTTTGTTTTTTGGGAAGTTTGACAACAAATGAGTTCATCTCATGCTTTTGTACATCAAGATAAACATTTCCACCATGCAACTCAACAAATGACTTTACGATTGAAAGACCTATACCGGAACCCGAATTGACAATTTCCTTATTTGTACCGATTTGAAAAAAAGCACAAAAAATATCATCCTTATGTATTTTAGGTATTTTTTTACCGTCATTGTTAATTGTAAGCTTGGCATATTCATCTCCTTCAGAAAGTTCCACTTCAACTTTCTTATTGCCAAACTTAATAGCATTCGAAAATAAGTTACTTACAATTTTGATAAAAGCTTCTTTATCAACGTCGGCGAAAACAGGTTGAGATGGAAGAGATAAAACAAAATTGAGTGATTTTTGTTTTATCAACTGTTTGAATCGAGTATAAATTTCTTCAATAATTTCATTTAGATTTTGATGTGTGTATGTTAAATCAATTCTTCCAGACTCAAATTTTCTAAAGTCAAGCAGTTGATTGATCAACGAAAGAAGACGGTCAGTATTATTTTTCATAATGCGCAAGTTATTATGCAACTCGTCTTTTTTTACATCATTATTTAAAATATATTCTAATGGTCCATTAATTAGTGTTAGTGGTGTACGTACCTCATGAGCTATTTGGGTGAAAAACTGAATTTTACTGTTATATATTTCTTTTTCTTTCTCTTTTTCGAAAATTATCTGGTTTCTTTTACTCTCTTTAATACTTTTATTTTTATAATAACTGATAAACTTAAATATGGAAAAAAATACCAGAATTGTATAAAGTACCCATGCAACATTTGTTCTCCAGAAGGGAGGCGAAACCTGTATAATAAGTGACTCCCCCTCATCGTTCCAGAATCCATCATTATTTGATGCCTTTACTTTAAAAGTATATTTCCCGGGACGTAAATTTGAATATGTAATTTCATTAGAATGTCCCAAATAATTCCAGTCAGTTTCAAGCCCCTCCATCATGCATGCATATCTGTTCATTTCAGGTGCCACATAGCTTAATGCAGCAAAAGATATTTTAAATGCAGATTGGTTATATTTTAAAGTTAGATGATCATTGTTGGTCCTAGTAATAGTCTGACCACTCAACAGACTAAATTCTGTTATACTGACAGCAGGAACATTTTCATTTATCTGCAAATTAGATGGATGGAATGACACTAAACCTCTTACGCTTCCAAAGTACATCCTTCCGGATTTATCTTTATGCCCCGATTTATAATTGAATTGTTTGCCGAAAACTCCATTGTCTTGAGTAAAAAATTGAATATTTGTATTTTGAGGATTAAATTTAACAATACCGAGATTAGATGATAACCAAAGATTTTTATTATCATCTTCTAAAATTTTATAAACAGTGATATTAGATAATCCTAAACCGTCTTTAAGCTCATAAGTAATAAAATTTTGTGTAGAGTAATCAAATCTGCATATTCCTCTCGACTCGGATGCAAACCAAATTCTTTTCTGACTGTCAATAAACATACATGTCAATTTATAATGACAGATGGATCCGGAAACATCAGAATCATAATTGTAATGCACACATTCTTGGGTACGTAGGTTATAACAAAATGCTCCTTGGTCATAAGTTGAAAACCAAATATTTCCATAAGAATCCTCAATGATATCAGAGACAAAATGTTGTCCCATATACTCCTGCGGAATAAATTTATCTGTTTTTCTGTCGAATATGTATGTCCCGTTTGAAGTACCAATCCATATATTAGACGAGCTGTCTTTAAAAATGGCAAAAATATCATTATTTTTAAGCATTCCCTCCTGATTCCCCTTGACGTAATACTTCCATTTTTTAGTTTTAGTATTATATACATTTATGCCTTGACTGAAAGTTGCAATCCACAACAACTCATCATCCAAAACTACATCATGTACATTATGATAACTTAAACCACTGGGCGGGTGATTAGGAAGAAAGGATTCAAATAAATTTGATTCCACATCCAATTTATTCAATCCCGCATCTTCGGTTCCTATCCAAATATTTCCGTCTGCATCTTCACAAATTCCGCTGACACGTTCTCCTGATATAGAGTTTTTGTTAGCCACGGGATAGTATCTTTTAAAGTAATTATAAGGTAACGGATAATAATTTACACCTCCGAAATAAGTACCTATCCAAACACCCCCCTCTCTGTCTTCATACATTGAGTAAATTGCATTATCCGACAACGAACAGGGATCGTTGATATTATGGGTTAGATGTACCATCATCTCTTTTTGCACTGGATCATAGATATAGAGACCTGACTCTGTTCCAATCCAATAGTTTTCATCAGAGAAGACACCAAGTGTTCGTACAAACAAATTCTGAGATATATTACTATTTAATCGGAAGCTGGTTATTTCCCCATTTGTTTTGTCTAATAAACGTAATCCGTCATTAAATGAACCAATTAATAAAAAATTTTTACTGACATCTATTGATCTTGAAATCTGACTTGATAATAAATCATTGCCATGAGAGTCGTAATAGTAGTTAATCAGTTCATTTTTGTAGGGGTTAAAACGCTTAATTCCCCCATGCATAATATTAATCCAAACCTGGTCATCATAATCAATGTTAACAGACCAGGTTTGTGCTAAAAAAGAAGATTCATCCGAAAACTCTCTTTCAGTGTATAAAAATGTTTCTAATTCATTTGTGTTTAAAGAATATCGAAAAAGATTTTGAGATGATATCCAAATATTTCCAAATTTATCCAATTGCATATCCAATACTTCGTTGGTGATGCTTTCATTCTTCTTAGTTTTACTAAGAAAGGGCGTAAAATGCTCATAAATCGGATCATAAACGTATATTCCCTTATCAGTTCCTATCCATATCTTTCCGTCAGGTAGCTGCAGCAATGACCATATTGTATTGTTTCCTAAGCAATAATCATTGTCTTTTTCATATTTAAAAACTTTGACTGACTTACCATCATACCGATTGAGTCCATCTTTTGTTCCAAACCACATAAAGCCTTTATCATCTTGCAAAATAGATAAAACGGTATTTTGGGAAAGTCCATCTTCTGTGGTTAAATGGCGAAAATAATAATCTTGCTGCTGAAAAGCACCAACAGAAACACTAAAAAATAAGAGCGTAAATAATACGATTTTTTTAACAATCACCATACAAGATAATCCTTTCGATAAATTTCCGAGTCAGTTCATACATTAAAAAGACACACAAATCAATAAAGTTACACCTGCTTTTTTGACATTATTTTAATAAGTATGTAAGTATAAAATGAAGAATTCAGTTTTTATATGTATTCCCTTTTTACAAATATAGTTATAAATTGATTCATTACAAGTTCCCGGTTTTTAATAGGCTATGTCCATTTTTTTGTCACTTCTTTTACAGTTAAGTACACTGATTTGAAATCACTTCAGTAGGGAAATTAGAGCTTATTTTTGGTGTGTTCCCTGATTTTACTGTTTTTTTAGTATGGCACGAAACCGCAATAAAACCGAATTAAATAAGGAACATGAATTTCTTTTTATTTTGTCCCTGAAGGTTTTTTTAAACGTGTTGATGTGGGTTGAGGAACTCCGAACACAGGATAATCATTATCTTTCCACTCTATCTTTTGAGCTCTAGGAGAGCGTGTGTCTCCCTTTCCCGGAGGGTCAACTTGTGTGTCGCGAGCATGATACAGAATATAATCTTCAGTTCCATCAGGTGATTTAAAAAAACTATTATGACCTGTTCCGAAAACTCCATTCTCAGGTGATTGTCTAAACACCGGCTCGGCAGACTTACTCCACGAAGCAGGATCTAATAAGTTTGCATCTGTTCTTGCAGACAATAATCCTAAAGCATAATATGGAGTCCAAACTCCACTGGCTGAATAAGCAATGTGAATATATTTTCCTTGTGGACTTTTCAATGGCTGTGGACCTTCATTTACGTAAATAACATATGGAGGATTCCATCCTTTTTCATTCTTCCAATGTCTTTCCCACTCAAGTTCCGGTTGTGAAATCAGGACTCTTTCTGAAGCGAGCGTCCAGGGATTTTTCATCTTAGCAATGTATATGCATTGAGTTTCTGTATCAACACGTCGTGTTTGCCATCCTGACCAAACCATATAAAGCTCATTTTGATGTTCAAACAATGATCCATCTATTGCCCAGTTATTATCCTTATCAGTGCTAATACGTCCTTTCATAATAAAATTACCTACAAAAGGATCTTCATTGGGATTTTCAAGTACATATAATTGATGATTATCTGTATTACCATCATCTGCTGCGTAATGTATATACCATTTATTGTTTACACGAGTAATCTCAGGTGCCCAAAGATTTTTTGCATTGCTTGGATCGGTGGGGATCCAGACTGTTTTCTTAGCTGCATTTCGAATATCCGTAACATCTTCAGTTTTCCACAACACTAAACTATCAACCATGGTATGCATATAATAATAAGTTCCCTTATGGTAATATGCCCATGGATCGGGTCCATAATCCAACAATGGATTTACATATGTTCCGGTTATTGAATCAGACTCAAAATTTTTGTCTTTATTTGAGTTAGTAGATTGTGTGCACGAAGAACTAAATAAAACAGTTGCTACACACATGATAATCAATAATTGTTTCATAATTTTTTTAAAAATAATTAAGTTGATATTTTTTACGGGATGCTTTCACGTTCTTTTAAATTTTCAAAACAAAAAATATGATAAATATTAATTTTCTTATAAGCATAATGCTATCAAAAACCCCTGTATTTAACCATAGGGTTGGTAACATGCCATCTGAAATACTCGTAAATTGTATGAGCAGAATACTTTTGAAAAGCCGGCATTTCATAAGAAACAGACGTATTCTTACCATTTATCCTTACCCATATTTTATCTGCTCTCAATATTTTTTCTAAATCTTCTCTAAAAATAAAAACTCGCGTATCTTTTTCACGCAATAGACCATTTTCTAATCTATCAACAAACTCTTGTCTTATACCATATTGTAATACTACATCATCATCCAAGACAAAATTAATGTATTGAAAATCCATCAATTTCTTCCCAGTGTGATAGAGTTTAAAAGCAGATTGCACATTATTTTCCTTTGATTCCTGATTGAAAAAAGCCAAAGTAATATATTCATTTTCTGAAAAATAAAAATTCTGTGGACCATAATATACCGTCTGCTTAACTCCGGGGTAAACTGACTCTTCTACAGGATAATGAAATAAAGAAAATAATTCTAATGTATTTAGTTTTTCATCAAACCGGACTAAAAAATCCTCATCGGAATAGACGGTTATCCCCTGATTTGAAAAATCATGTTTTTTGAAATAATATTCCAGTTCTTTATTAATGCTATCTGTCTGATGAGAATCTAGTTTTTCACAATATAAATGTAATCCATACAGAGTGCTATCACAAAATATATATTTCATTCTATTAAATAAATCATTATGCTTCAGTGAAATTATTGTACTTTCCTGCAAATTAACATTTCTGTTTTGCAACTGGATTTCTGAAGTAGGCGATAAGGTAAAACCAAAAGGAATGATATTTTTCACTCCCAATATATCCAATACGGGAGCATTCAGTATTAATTTTTGGTTAGATTTATATTGCTGCATGGGCAAACAATAAAATCTAGAGTGAACTGAATGTTGAGAATCGGATACTTTTCCTGTTTCTGCTAGATAATTTTCAACATAAGGGATACGCGGTTGCTGAGCTATCAACACTCCCGTTATTAGGAAAAACCATATAATCAAGAATTTACTACGCATATAATTTATTTGTTTTCAGAGGCTAATCCCTGATTATTAGAATACGTTTCCATCAAATTTAATCTTTTCTCCAGAGGCCACTGTTCAATGACATCTATATCCCATTCATTGAAGGCATCCATAAAGCGATGCATGGGTTCAAGCACTGCTGCTTGATTCCATGGAAGCTGCTGACGCACACTATGCCCACGATTAGATTGAGGACCAAAACATTCTGTTAAAAGTCCGCGATAACGATATCTCATCTTTCCATCTAAATCCATAATTTGCAAGGTGTTGTTTTGTATTACCTTCGCAACATGCAAAAAGTGTTTATCTCCTGTCATCAGATATAAACGGTAATACTGGAATGATGAAAAAGACAAGCCGTTATCTATGCCGGAATGACCGGTTGCAATCAAGGTAAAACCAGTAATATCACGATGTCGCGAAAAATCAGTAAGACTATCATTCACTGCCATGGGTACATCATAAGCGAACATAAAAGTTTCTGTATATCTGGCTGCCTGAATAGCAGCTTCTTTCCATTTATCATCTTTTGTAACATCATATAGTGAAAGAAATGCATAGATAGCTAATTGTCCTGATTCACGGTCTTTTACATTCGGATTGTCAATCACACCACCTACGTATAAATAGTTATTATGAATAAAATCGTAACTAAATTCGCCTGCTTTGAGTGCTGTTTCCAAATATAAATTGTCACCAGTTACACAATACAATTCTATTAAAAAACGTATAATATTGGTAGTGGTATATTTGCTATCATGATTAGGTTTTGAATTCTCCCATTGATATCTATTAAAAAAACTACCATCCTCATTCTGATTGTTTATCAACCATGTAGCATATTTTTTACAATAATTTAACCACTCCGGCTTGTCATATCCATGTTTTTTCATGGCATTCCAAGCTGTAATCATCCCTTCCATACCCCCCGCAGTACTTCTCATATATGTTTCATATGTTCTCCAGGTGTTCTTTTTATCAACATAAGCATCTGTCCATGTTTTTGGCAACCCAACATCAGTCATACTATCATGAATCCAAAAATTAATTACTTCTGATGCACGTTCTACAAGTCTTTGATTATCATTTTCAAGTCCATATCTAAGTAGAAAAGCAGCATTGGAAATTTGTGCTCCAATAAAGCCCATTTGATAATTGTATGCCCTGGCAACACCATTGGGTAAATATATTGAGAAAGGCCATCCAGGCGCTCCGTTAACGTTTTTCAGATAAACATCCAACACTTCAATACTAGCCTGATAAGCATCTTTGACATCCATTTTATGAATAGAAGGATTGTATTTCTCCCAAACATATTTCCAGCTATTTTCTACCAAATCAGCAAAACTATTTGCGTTCATCTTACCAAATACAAGCTGGTAAGAATGATTAATCCCAACTTCAACGGGATGACTACGATAGGAAAAATATTGTTGTTTGTTGTCTAACCGTCCCGTATAAGTCTTCTCTCCTTCAATCCCAGGATATACAAATTGAACCGACAAGCCATTAACTTGAGCAAAAC
>Ga0208694_1001202_pt1 | contig 33265 bp, 25 predicted proteins | sample AD_UKC078_MetaG_FD_184442 | JGI IMG/M metagenome (GOLD analysis project Ga0208694, IMG submission 184442) | Active sludge microbial communities of municipal wastewater-treating anaerobic digesters from USA - AD_UKC078_MetaG (SPAdes) (version 2) | ecosystem: Engineered > Bioreactor > Anaerobic >...
TACAAATATTTTTACTTCTTTTTATTTTAGTTATTTATATGATATATTGGATTATATAATATTTATTTGAATTAAATCAAAAAATAATATACGAATGTTATAAGTTTAATATATACGAATGTTGTATATTTGTTGCGTAAATTAGATGTTGTGCGTAATGCTAAAAAGACAGTGCTAACGACAAATTAACAACTTTAAAACAATAACTTTACGACCAAAAAATATGGACAGACAAATATCAAGTGAAAAGGCAATAAGAGAGCTTGTAAAATCAAACGTAATAACGTTTGCTCAGACTTTTAGTGAAAGACATATTAGCGAATTTGACAATCCAGACGGAACGCTAAATATGAAAATTCATAATGTTTTTATTGCTGCTTTAGGAGAAGAGATACAGTATTATACTGCTTTAGTTCGTTCCTTTGACAGTTCACTCGGCAATATGCTTGAAACATTAGCTGTAAGTATTGGTAGTTTTTTCTACGAAGTGACAAATAGTGTAAATGGCCCTTTATATCCAGAACAAACTTCAAAAATTGCTGAACTATTAGAAGCTTATAAAAACACTCAAAACCCAAAAAAGGTAAGTGCAGACGACTATTTACTGCTTCGAGAAATCAACAAACCTGAAAATTTTCAAACAAAGGTTCACGTTAGCGATTATTACTTGTTTGACAAAGAAAAAAACGAACACTTTCTAATTGAACTTAAAATTGGTGGCGACTTAGACAATAAAAAGGCTCGTTCAGAAAAAGAAGCATTGTTTGAGCAATATGCAATTTTATCAAATGTCCTTGGAAAAGAAGCAAAAATTAAATGCTATTTCGCTACTGCTTATAATCGTTATGGAGAGGGAAAACCTTGGACTCAAGGACGTGTAAAGCAGTTTTTTTCACAAGAAGAATTATTAATCGGAAAAGACTTCTGGGATTTTATTTGCAAATCAGATAAAGGGTATGACATTGTAATTGACGAATACAAGAAGAATGCACATATCATAAAAGACGCTTTAGATAAAATCAAAGCAAAGTATCTCGACTAATATGAAAACAGACAAATTTTCAATTATCCAAGGTGACTGTTTTGAACTTATCAAAGAAGTAAAAACAAATTCTGTTGATTTAATATTGACAGACCCGCCATACAATTTAGCTAAACATTCAACTGGCAATATCAAGTTTGACTGGAGAGAAGATGTAAATAATGATATTGCAGATTGGGATAAGAAAGATTTAGAACCATCTAAAATCGCTGATGAATTTGTAAGAGTATTAAAACCTGATGGAAACTTATTTGTCTTTTGTAGTTATAATCTCATAGGGAAATGGTATGACGCTTTAGACCATAAATTTGATGCAACAAATTTTATGGTTTGGCATAAAACCAATCCTACACCAAAATTCTTTAAAAATGGATTTTTGAATAGTTGCGAGATTATCCTTTGTTGTTGGAATAAAAAACACAAATGGAATTTTACAAATCAAAAAGAAATGCACAATTTCTTTGAATCACCAATTTGTTCAGGACCCGAAAGGCTTAAAGACCCTAAACACCCGACTCAAAAACCATTATCGCTTTTAAAACACATTGTAAAAACAGCTTCTAACGAAGGCGACACAGTATTTGACCCATTTATGGGAGTTGCTTCGACTGGTGTTGCATCTTTAAAACTAAACAGAAAATTTGTTGGAATTGAGTTAGAAGAATTATATTTTAATGCATCAAAAAAACGCCTAATTGAGACAAGCAATGATTGAAACAATAGACATAGAATTAAAACCATTTTTAAAATGGCCTGGGGGTAAATCAAAGGAATTAAAAGTAATTATTCCGAATCTACCCAATTACATAAATAATTATTACGAGCCGTTTATTGGTGGTGGTGCTGTATATTTCGCAATCAACAATGCAAGTCACTATTATATAAATGACAAGTCGAAAGACTTGGTTGACCTCTACAAAAACATTAAATCAGATAATAATAACGAGTTATTTCAATCATTATCAACAATAGATGAATACTGGAAACTACTTGACGAAATTTATGAAAGAAATAAAAGTGTTTTAGTAGATGCATTTACAAACCTCAGAAATGACAAAAACTTCAAACTTAAAGTAGAAGTTGAGAATATTATTAAAACACTCGAACAAGATTTCACAAATCCGCTTACCAACACTTTTAATTTCGATTTTAAATTTTACTTGAAAGAACTGAATATTAATGTTTTTCGCAAGATGACTCGAATGAGGAAAATTGAATTAGAAAAAGGTTTGCTTTCTGATGAAGATGTTGACTTAAATATCCTGACTGCTTTAAAAAGTTCTTTCTATATGTATTTTAGGCAATTATACAACAAGCCAACTAAATACAATATCAACTCATTTATTTACAGTAGTATTTATTTCTTTATCAGAAATTACACTTACAGTGGTATGTTTCGTTACAACTCAAACGGTGATTTTAACGTGCCATATGGCGGAATTGGATACAACAATAATTCACTTGATAAAAAATTAAATTACATATCAAGCGAACCTGTTCAAGAAAGATTAAGAAACACGACTATTGAGTGCAATGATTTTCATTTGTTTTTCAAAGACAAAGAATTGAATGAAAACGACTTTATTTTCTTAGACCCACCATATGATACTGAATTTAGCACATACGACCAAAATGAATTTAACTCAAATGACCAAAAAAGACTTGCAGACTTTTTAATAAATGAAGTGAATTGTAATTGGATGCTGGTAATTAAAAACACTCCATTCATTTTTGATTTATATAATAAACCTAAAATTAATATTAAATTCTTTGACAAATCGTATAATGTAAGTTTTATGAACCGTAATGACAGAGATACAGAACATTTAATGATAACAAACTATTAATGAATAACAGAATATTTGAAAACGATTTATACTTGCCAGCATTATATTTAATAAGTATAAATGACGGCAATATCAACACGTCAGAATTATCGAGATTACTTAGAGAAATATTAAAACCATCAGGCGATGACCTGGAATTACTCGCAGGTAGAAACGATGATTATTTTTCTCAAATAGTAAGAAATCTTACTGCAAAAACAAGGTCATTTGTTCAAAATGGCTTTATAGATAGAGATGCAAAATCTGGCAGTAATCTATTTATTACAGATAAAGGGAAACGATATCTCTTTGACCACAGATTTGAGTTAAATTATCTTCTATCTAATGATTTTGACTATGGTGACATCAAAGAAAATTTAAAGAAAATAGAAAGTGAGGAAAGAATAATTCAACCATTTGATGAGAACATAGTTATTTCAGAAGGTTTGAAAAAAATTACTGAAGTTGCAATTTATGAACGGTCAAAAAAATTAAGAGATTTTGCAATTGATTATTTTTCAGTATGTAATAAAATCAGTTGCAATTGTTGTTCTTTCAATTTTAGCGACTTTTATGGTGAAGAAATTGGTAAAGGATTTATCGAAATACATCATACCAAGCCAATTTTTACTTACGAAGATGAAGATTTGCAAAATACATTAGCAGCAGCAGTAAAGAATTTAATTCCTGTTTGCTCTAATTGCCATCGAATGATACATAGGAACTGGAAAAAACCATTAGAAATTCAAAACCTAATTGCAAGTATGAACACTTTTGGGACATATCATTGGACAGCGAAATAAAAGCACATACGCACAACATAGGCTTGCCGCAATGGCGGGTGACGTGCTTCTATGACACTTTTGTGGTTAATCGAAGTGCAGTGCTACTATTGAACTTTAGTGCTAAAAATCCGCCACTGCGGCAAGCCGAAAACCGTTATAATTGCGAAAGGAAACACCAATCACTTGATTATCAAACACCTGAAAAATTATTTAAAAAAATTGTGTAAAACACTTGAAAGTTTCAAAAAAATCTTTAACTTTGTAAAATTAAAGATTTAAGTTCTTTGAAAAATAAAATATTAACAAATTAAAAAAACTGTCCTAATAAAAGGGGACACTTAAAACATAATGCTTAAAAATTTGTATATTAATAAAATAGAAAAAATAAATTTAATAATAACACTTTAAAACTAAATAAAAATGATAAAATTAAAACAACTACCTTACGAAATGAACGCACTAGAACCATATATAAGTGCAAAGACTGTTGAGTTTCATTACACAAAACACCATCAAGGTTATGTGAATAATTTGAATAATTTAATTGAAGGCACTGAGTTTGCCGGCAAAGATTTAGAAGAAATTATAAAAACTTCTGAAGGTCCAATATTTAATAATGCTGCTCAAGTTTGGAATCATACTTTTTACTGGGAAGGCTTTTCGGCTGATCCACAAAAAGAACCAAAAGGAAAACTTGCAGAATTAATAAATGCTAAATGGGGCTCTTTTGAGAAATTTAAAGAAGAATTTACAAAAACCGCAACAGGTTTATTTGGCTCGGCATGGGCTTGGTTAGTTATTGACCCAAAAGGTGAACTAAAAATTGTAGGAACTTCAAATGCTGCTACACCGCTAACCACAAACGATAAAGCCTTGCTAACAGCAGACGTTTGGGAACATGCTTATTATCTAGATTATCAAAATCTTAGAGCAACTTATTTAAAAAGTTTTTGGGAATTAGTAGATTGGAAAAAAGTTGAAGCAAGAATGTAAAAGTTTGTGGCGGGCAATTATTTTGACCCGCTCAGCTTTTTAATTTCATTTAATTTATTTAGAGCTTCTAAGGGAGTAAGACTGTCAATGTCAATTCCTTGAAGCTCTTTCTTTATTTGGGAAAGTACTGGGTCGTCTAATTGGAAAAAACTTAGCTGATAACCTTCGCGACTAGTAGCAATTTTTTCTACAGGCTTGTTTAAATTTACACCTTTGTTCATTTCTTTAGATTTGCCTTCAAGTTGTTCTAAGATTTTTTTTGCTCTATATACCACAGACTTTGGCATACCAGCCATTTGAGCAACATGAATTCCAAAACTATGTTCACTGCCACCTTCTTTAAGTTTTCTTAAAAAGATTACCTTATCTTTTGATTCTTGAACTGAAACGTTGAAATTTTTAATACGCTTAAAAGATTTTTCCATCTCGTTTAGTTCGTGATAGTGAGTAGCAAATAAAGTTTTTGCTTTTGCTGTAGGATGTTCGTGAATATATTCTGCAATAGCCCAAGCAATGCTTATCCCATCATAAGTTGATGTGCCTCTACCAAGTTCGTCTAAAAGTATTAAACTTTTTGGAGATAAATTATTCATAATGCTTGCAGCTTCGAGCATTTCGACCATAAAAGTTGATTCGCCCATAGAAATATTATCAGAAGCACCAACTCGAGTAAAAATCTTATCAACAATTCCAATTTCGGCTGAACTTGCAGGCACGTAAGAACCAATTTGTGCCATAATGCAAATCAAAGCTGTTTGACGCAAAAGTGCAGATTTACCAGACATGTTAGGACCGGTAATCATCATTATTTGAGTAGTTTTGTCGTCGAGATAAACATCGTTTGGAACATATTCTTCACCAAAATCAAGCATTTTTTCAATAACTGGATGGCGTCCATCTTTTATATCTAAAACATTGGATTCGTTGAGCTTTGGTTTGCAATAATTATTTTGAATTGCGGTAACGGCGTAAGAATGTAAACAATCAATTTCTGCAATTATGCCAGCAGTTTTTTGAATTAAACCAACATATTCGCCAGCAAAAAGAACTAAATCATTAAAAATTTGGTTTTCTATGGACTGAATTCTTTCTTCAGCACCCATAATTTTTTCTTCGTAAAGTTTTAATTCTTCATTAATATATCTTTCTGCCGAAACTAAAGTTTGTTTTCTTACCCATTCTTCAGGAACTTTATCTTTATGGGTATTTCTGACTTCGAAAAAGTAACCGAAGACATTGTTAAAACCAATTTTTAAAGAAGTAATACCTGTTCGTTCGGCTTCGCTTTTTTCTAAATTTTCTAAATATTCTTTACCACCCGATGCTAAGGATCTTAACTCATCTAATTCGTTTGAAACACCTTGAGCAATAACATTTCTACGATTTAGCAAAGCAGGACATTCGGGATTAATTTCAAGAGAGATTTTTTTCACTAATTCATCGCATAGTTCAATGTTTTCGCCTAAATTTTGAATTATTTTGTTGTCAGAATTTTTAAACATTTCTGCTATTGGTTGTATAGCGACTAATGAATTTCGTAGCGACAGCAATTCTCTTGGATTAACTCTTAAAACCGCAATCTTTGAGGATAATCTTTCAATATCAGAAATTTGGTGTAATTGTTCTTTTAATTTTGTGAAAAAATCAGGATTATTTATAAAAAATTCTACAACATCAAGTCTTCTATTGATAGCATCTAAATTTTTTAAAGGTAAGCTAAGCCATCTTTTTATTAAACGTCCACCCATTGGACTTAGAGTGTTGTCAAGAATTTCGATTAGGCTTTTACCTTCTTCGTTACTACTTCCAAAAAGCTCTAAGTTTCTAATGGTAAACTTATCCAACCAAACGTAATTGCTTTCGTCAATTCGCGAAATACTTGCAATATGTTCGCGTGCTGTGTGATGTGTAAAATCGAGATATTCGATAATAGCACCTGCGGCAATTATGGCAGATTCTAAATTTGAAATTCCAAAACCTTTTAAATTTGCAGTTCCAAATTGTTTATTTAGTTTTTCTTTAGCGTGTTCAACGGTAAAAACCCAGTCGTCAAAGCCAAAATCTTTAAAATTTCCTGAAAAATTTTCTTCAAACTTTTTTCTCTTATTTTTTTCATAAATTACTTCTTTAGGTTTAAAACTTTGAAGCAATTTATCAATATAGTTTGCTTGTCCTTGAGCTACAAAAAATTCTCCAGTAGAAATATCAAGAAAAGCAATGCCTATAAATTGTTTTCCGATATAAATTGAAGCCAAAAAATTATTTTCTTTTCTTTCTAAAACATTGTCATTTAGTGAAAGTCCGGGAGTTACGAGTTCTGTAATTCCGCGTTTGACAATTGTTTTTGCCATTTTTGGGTCTTCTAGCTGTTCGCATATTGCAACTCTTTGTCCGGCTCTTACTAATTTTGGCAAATAATTATCCAAAGCATGATGTGGAAAACCCGCTAAATCAATATGACTAGCTGTGCCATTAGCTCTTTTTGTTAAAGTAATATCGAGAATAGAACTTGTTTTAATGGCATCTTCTTCAAAAGTTTCATAAAAATCGCCTACCCTAAATAATAAAATAGCATCAGGGTGTTTTGCTTTTATGCTGTAATATTGCTTCATTAAAGGAGTTTCGGCACTCTTCTTCATAAAATAATCTTCAAAAATAATTGCGTAAAGATACAAAATTAAAATGTTAATTTTACAGTTCTTAATACTTTGTTGAAAACTTAATTAATGATAAAGAGTTTTTAGTTGTGAGTTTTTAAAAACTTCACACTGATAAAATTTCTTTAGTGCAAGATTTGTCTATACTTGCTTCGCAGAGTTCGCTTCGCTCACTCTGCTCGCAAAAACAAACCACAGATGCTTGCTCAAACACCCATAAAGCTCGTTCCAACCCCATGACGCTCGCTCGGATTTGTAATCCGAGTGCTTGGAGTTGTTACACTCGGATTGCAAATCCGAGCGAGCGGAGGAGGTTGTCTTAAAACAACAATTTTTAGTGTGTAATAAAAAAAAGAGAATTAATATTTTATATATTCGATTTAAAAATATAACTTTGCACACTTTAAATTTGAAAAAATTATTTTAATAAGAATTATTTTATTATTATGGCAAAGAGAAATAAAAAAGCTGCAGAAAAAGATGGTTTTAAATCAGTAGAATCTGCATTTAGTCGTGCAGAAAATTTTATTCAAACTAATCAAAAAGCATTTATATATGGCTTAGTAGGAGTGTTGGTTGTTGTTTTAGGTATAATTGGATACTTTAAACTAATACGCGAACCTCATGTAAAAGAAGCTTACTCTGTTTCGTTTATGGCTGAAAGATATTTTGTACAAGATTCTTTTAATTTGGCTTTAAACGGCGATGGCGACAATCTTGGATTTATTGATATTGTTGACGAATACAATAATACTCCTATGGGGAATGCTGCTAAATATTATGCAGGAGTTTGTTTTATGAGACTAAAAGACTTTGAATCTGCTATAGAATATTTAGAAAAATTCAAATCAAAAGATCCTATGGTTGGAGCATTAGCAAAAAGCCTTATCGGAGATGCAAATTTAGAATTAGGAAATATTGATGCAGCTCTAGATAATTATCTTAAAGCTGTTGAACAAGCAGATAACGAACTATTGTCGCCAATGCTTTTAATGAAAGTGGGAAGAACTTATGAGTTGCAAAAAGATTATGCAAAAGCTCTTGAAACTTATAAAAGAATAGAAACTGAATATTACGGAACAACCGAGCATAGAAATATTGAAAAATATATTAAAAGATGCGAAATGAACTTGTAAAAAGTTCTAAACATTTTATTCCTTTAATTGCTTAACACTATATTTTTATAAAATAAAAAAATTATGGCTAGTTCACTAAAAAATTTATCTCAATATTCAGAACAAGGAATTGCAAAAAACACTAAGAAAATTCCTTTGAGAATTGGTATCGCTGTTTCTGAATGGAATCAAGAAGTTACTGCTTCGCTTGCTAAAGGAGCAATTGAAACTTTAAAAAAATACGGTTTTAAAGATAAAGATATAGTGCTTAAATCTGCACCAGGAAGTTTTGAATTGCCTTTGCTTGCACAATACTTAGCAGTAGAGGCTGATGTAGATGCTGTAATATGTTTAGGCTGTGTAATTCAAGGCGAAACTCGACATTTTGATTATGTATGTTCGGGAGTTACACAAGGAATTATGCAAGTGAGTTTGGAATATAATACTCCAGTTGCTTTTGGAGTATTAACTACAGATACTCTGCAACAAGCTTTAGATAGAGCTGGAGGCAAACATGGAAATAAAGGTGTTGAAGCTGCTATTGCTGCTCTAAAAATGTTGCAAATAAAATTAGATTTTGAAGAAGAAGATGAATTGAGGTTTCAAGAAATGAACAGATCTTTTTTTGAATAAGAATAGCAAAATATTAATTTCAATATTAAACATTGCTTTAATATTTACTTTGTTTTCGTGTTCATTTTCAAAAGAATGGCTAGGAGCTGAAGTAACTTATACAAACCAAGAAACAGAAAATCTTTTAGTTAGACCTCAAAATTTTTCTTACTATACGTTTATAAAAAGCAAAAAAACTATTGATGAAAAAACAAAAGTTTTAATTCCTGAAAATGTTTATAAAATTAAAGGAAAAGATTTTGCTTATGTTGCAATGTTTTTCGATGAGGCAAACTATGGAATTGAGTCTTGGAGTTTTGGAAAAGTTTTAGCAGGCGATAATATTATGCTAGTTGAAACAAAATATCAAGCTAAAACTTGTGCTTGCAATACTTCGGGTAAGTTTTTTAAAGATTATTTCTTAGTTTATGGAAATTATTTTTTAAAAATAAAAACTTATAAAAAAACTAATATATGCGACAAGCAAGAAATTTATTCTTTTTTAGACACATACTACAAAAATAGTTACAACAAGGAATTTAATAATATCGAGGATTTAGCTAAGTTGATAAGAGATATTAACAATGAATAATCTTCCGATTAGTAAAATTTTAATTTTCTTGCATTTTTAACGAATAAAAAATATAAAAATCCCGAAAACGGCCTATTGTATTAGTTTATAAGTGCTTTGTAAAAAAAACTGCAATTTGTATATTTTTTATACAATTTGGGTTTAGATTTCGATATTTTTGTTTAATTTTACAAAGCAATTAATTCAATTTATCATGAATAAATCAATAATTATAATTATTTGTTTACTCGTATTTAGCCTATCTAAGGTTTTATCACAAGATTTGAATAATAATTTTATTGGTGCGTATCAATGTAAAGTAATCAATTGTCATAAAAATCAATTTGGACAATATGATTGCCAAGAAGCACCGGGTAGTGTTCAAATAACTTTTACTGAAGTATCAGACACATCTATAAATGTTTGTTTTCCTGATAACAGCCATTTTGCTTTAACAAAAGATAGCGATTCTTCATACATTCATTCTGGGGCACCTTATATATCTGCACTTTTTTATTCAACTGATAGTTTGAAACTTTCTAGGGTTCACAGTAGTGTTGGTTATGTTGTTTATTTAGGGAAGAAAAATTCTAATTCAATAATGGTAAATTCAAAAAATTTTGATATTACACCCTATCCAAACCCATTTGATAACCAAATTGTTATTGAAAATTTTAATGACAAAAACAGTACTGTTTACATATTAGATTTGAAAGGTATAAAGATGAATACTAAGACATTTATTAATGGCAATGATTTAATTATTGTTACCGATAAATTAGCTAAGGGAATATATTTCCTTTGGATAATTAGCGAAGATTCTAAATGTTCTTATAAAATTGTAAAACTTTAAAAGCAAGTACATATTCTTTGTGAAAAAAAAAGTTCATTTTGTATATTTTTTTTACATTATAGGTTTAGATTTCTATATTTTTGTTTAATTTTATAAAAAATTTTATTTGTTTAATTTAAAAGTATGAAGAAATGAAAACTTTAAATTTAAAAACAATAGTTGTGATAACCGTTTGTGTATTAGTTGTATTTACTTCTTGTGATAAAAATAGGGTAAATGCGGCAAAAAAAATATTAAACTTGACTGCACTTAATTCTGATAATTCAACAATTGTTAGTTTAAAATTTGATAAAGATGTACAAAAGGATAAGCAAACGTTTTCTATTGGTTGTTATGACATATCATCATGCACTTTTAACAAAAAAACCAATACATTTGGATATGAAGATTGTAATAATGTCTATAAATTTATAGATGTTGAAACTTTTACTAAAGTAAATCAATTTCAATTACCTAATTCTGATATTGTAAATTTTGTAGTTGATACTATTCGTAATTTACTTATAGGCACTTATTTTGTTGATGATGAAGACCCCGAAAGTAAAGATGGTACAGATTGGATTGTCGCTATGGACTTGAATAGTGGTGAGATTGTTTCCAATAAACAGTTTTATAAAAATGGAGCTTGGGGTTCAACATATTTTTTTAGAGCTGTTGAAAATGAATATGTATCGTTGAATTATACCAACCAGTTATTATTTGTAAATCCAACGACTGGAAATATAAATAGAACATTGAGTTTAAACATGTCTTTGGATAATGGTGTTTATGATAGTAAAAATAATCGTTTAATTGGAGTAAGTTATTCTGACGAAACACACAAAAATTATATTGTAAGTTTAGATATAAATACAGGTAATGTTTTAAATAAGAACGTTGCACAAAGTCTTAATTTTATGCTTTCAGATGTAAGCGATTACGATGAAGAACTAAATAGTTATATAATTGTGAACGACCAACAAAAAGTATTGTTTTTTGATGTGGAAACTGGTCAAATAATTCAAGAACACCAACTTGATTTTGATATTAGCTCAATACATCTTTGGAGAAGTAGTCAGTAATTGGTATAGTGTAAAGTATTATATATACAAACAAGGGGTTTGCAAAAAGAGTGAAATAGTTTATTTAACTAATCTAACAATAGATATTAACAATTAATATTTTTAAACCACACAACATCAACAAGATAGGTTTTTTGATTTTTGAAATTGTTAATAATGTTAAAAAAAACTAAGTTGTAAATCTTCGTAATTATCTTAATTTGTAGTATTTTTGAGTTTTTAAAATTAATTGATTAAATGGGAAAAATTATTGTTTTAGCCAACCAAAAAGGTGGGGTAGGAAAAACTACTACAGCTATAAATTTAGCTGCAAGTTTAGCGGTGTTAGAATATAAAGTTTTGGTTGTAGATGCTGACCCTCAAGCAAATGCAACATCGGGCTTAGGGTTTGATGTTAGACATATAAAAACTGGTTTGTACGAAACTTTAATAAAAGATGAAGACCCTCGTGGCTTAATTTTATCTTGTAATATCCCCGGACTATTTTTGCTTCCCAGTCATATCGACCTAGTTGGTGCCGAAATAGAAATGTTAGACTTACCTAATAGAGAAAAAATTCTAAAGCATGTTTTAGAAAAAGTGAAAGACGATTACGACTTTATTTTGATAGACTGTTCGCCTTCTTTAGGACTTATTGTTGTAAATGCACTTACTGCAGCAGATTCTGTACTTATTCCTGTACAATGCGAATACTTTGCTTTAGAAGGACTTAGCAAACTACTAAATACTATTAGGATAATTCAAGAACATTTGAATCCAGATTTAGATATTGAAGGTTTTGTAATGACTATGTACGATTCTCGCTTGAGATTATCCGACCAAATTTATGAAGAAGTTAGAAAACATTTTGATACTATGGTATTTGAAACAGTAATACATAGAAATGTTAAACTTGGCGAAGCTCCTAGTTTTGGACAAACAATTTTTGATTATGATGTAACATCTAAAGGAGCAACAAATTATCTAAATCTTGCTAGAGAATTGCTACAGAGAAACAATATGACAAAAATTAAAAACGAAGAAAAAATTCTTGAATAATATGGCAAAGAAAAATGCTTTAGGACGTGGTTTAAACGCTTTAATTGAAAGTAGCGATTATGAAAATTTGAATAAAACACGTGAACCTAACGAAATAAAAATAGATTTAATAGAAGCAAATCCTTTTCAACCTCGCAGTAATTTTGATGAAGAAGCACTGCAAGAACTTGCAGATTCTATCAAAGAACTTGGAGTTATTCAGCCAATTACTGTTAGAGCTTTAGAAAATGGAAAATACCAACTTATTTCTGGAGAAAGACGTTTAAGAGCTTCTAAACTTGTTGGGTTAGAAAAAATTCCAGCATATATACGAAATACCGATGACCAAGGAATGTTAGAAATGGCATTGGTAGAAAATATCCAACGCGAAGACTTAAACGCTATTGAAGTGGCTATTTCTTACCAAAGGTTAATGGACGAATGTAATTTAACTCAAGATATGCTAAGCCAAAGAGTTGGAAAAAAACGCTCAACAGTCGCTAACTATACAAGACTTTTAAATTTACCAGCAAAAATTCAGCTTGGAATAAAAGAAGATAAAATTAGCATGGGACATGCAAGAGCTTTGTTAGCAGTTAAAGATACTGACACACAACTAATGGTTTATGACCAAATCTTAAAATATGATTTTTCTGTTAGAAAAGTAGAAGAAATTGTTAAAGAACTTTCAAACGAAGAAAAAGTAAAAGAACCAGCAAAACCAAAGAAGACTCCAAAAACAACAGAAGATTATTTGCAACTACAAAAACATTTGTCATCTTGTTTTGCAGCAGACGTAGAATTTAAACGTTCTGCAAAAGGCAGTGGCAAAATTGTTATTCCTTTTAAAAATGATTATGATTTAGAAAGAATCATAGCTTTACTTGACAAATTAAATGTATAGGTTTTGAATTGTAAAACTCTCATATATATAGTTTTTATATTATTCTTTTTCCCTAATTTAATATTTGCACAAAATATTGAAGCAAATAAATCAAAGCCTAAACATTCGCCTCGAAAAGCAAGCATAATGTCGGCTTGTTTGCCAGGATTAGGGCAGGCATACAATAAAAAATATTGGAAAATCCCTATAGTTTATGCAGGGATAGGTGGTTTTGGATATTTGGCAATTAACAATCAAATTCAATTTAATAAATATAAAAACGCCTACAAACTTTTAGAAAACGGACAACCTAATGATTATCCAGATTTTAATCAAGAAGCATTAGTGCATATGATGGATGGATATAGACAAAAAAGAGATTTGTGTATTTTGGGAACTGTAGCTTTTTATATACTTCAAATTGTTGACGCAAGTGTTGATGCAAACTTATTTGATTTTGATGTTGACGATAATTTAAGTTTAAGAATACAGCCTCAAGTTCAACCAGATTTTTATAGTTCTACGTTAATACCAAGCTTGTCTTGCACAATAAATATAAAGTAATGAAGAAAGCTATATTAATATTATCCATAATTCTGTTAAGCCTAACAGGTTTTGCTCAGCAAGACGAAGATACTGTTTTTCAGTATAGAAAAAATAATGGCTATTGCATGGCAGACCATTTAGATAGCTTGCTAGCTTCGTGGTATTATTATACAGGACGAGATACTATTGCTTATTTATCCTTAACAGAAAGACATACTCATCACCATATAGATATTCCAGATTCTATTTTTGAAAAAAGAATTAGAAAAATTGTTACACCAATTGAGTTAACTTACAATAAAAATGTTCAAAAATATTTGGATAGGTATGTGAAAAACGGAAAGTGGATAGCTCCAAAATTTCTTGGACTTTCATTGCAATATTTTTCTCTTTTCGAAGAAAAACTTGATGCTTATGATATACCTCTTGAATTGAAATATTTACCAATTATTGAATCTGCTTTAAATCCAAAGGCAAAGTCGCGTGCTGGTGCGGTTGGACTTTGGCAGTTTATGTACAAAACAGGTCTTGGAATGGGTTTAGAAATAAATTCTTATGTTGATGAAAGAATGGATCCAGAAAAATCAACAGATGCAGCGTGTAGATATTTAAAAAGCCTGCATGCAATGTATGATAATTGGACTTTAGCTCTTGCTGCTTATAATGCAGGACCAGGAACAATTAATAATGCAATTAGACGTTCAGGCGGTAAAACAAATTATTGGGAACTTTATCCATATCTACCTAACGAAACTAGAAATTATGTTCCAGGATTTACAGCAATAGTTTATTTATTTACTTATGCTGATAAACATGGATACAAACCTGAGTATATCGAATTTATAGAAGATTTTGATACTGTTATGGTAAGAAAAGAATTGCATTTTGCTCAATTAGATTCTGTTTTAGGTATTTCTGTTGGCGAGTCAAGGGAATTAAATCCGCAATATAAATTAGATATTGTTCCTGCAAAAAATAAGGAATATCCACTAAAAATTCGGCGAAAATATTTGAGCAAATTTATGGAATTAGAAGATTCTATATACAATTTTATGGATACTCTTTTCTTTAATCCTAAAACTCCAGTTGTTATTTCAGATAAATATGTTGAAACTATTGTCCCTGCAACTCAACCAGAAGGAACTGTAGCTTTACAATACACAGTAAAATCAGGAGATGCTGTAGGTTTAATTTCTTCTTGGTATGGTATAAGCATAAATCAGCTAAAAGCATGGAATGGACTTGCAAGCAACAATATTAGAGTTGGGCAAGTTTTAAAAATTTATGTGCCAGCAGCTTTAGAGACTAAGTATAAAATTGTGAATAGCTTGACTTTTGAAGAAAAACAAAGAATGGCAGGAGTAAATACTTCGAGTACACCAATAAAAGAAGAACCTACCGACCCAGCATGGGAATATTATACTGTAAAATCTGGCGATACTCCTTATGGAATTTCTTTAAAATATCCGGGAGTTAGTGTAGATGATATTATGAAGAATAATAATATTACAAATGCTTCTGGCTTGAGAATAGGACAAAAATTAAAAATTAAGAAAAAATAAAACAAACTTAATATGAGAAATATAGCAGTTTTAGCAGGTGGATATACTTCCGAAAGGCAGATAAGTTTAAATTCTGGAAAGCAGGTTTTAGAAAGCCTTGACAAAACTTTGTACAATGCTTATTTGGTAGAGGTTAATGTTGACGGACTGTTTTGTATTGATAAAGACAAAAAATATCAGGTGAACTTAAATGATTTTTCATGCACATTGCCTGAAAAAACTGTAAAATTTGATTTTGCATATATTGTTATTCATGGTTCGCCAGGCGAAGATGGAAAAATTCAAGGATATTTAGATGTTTTAAATATTCCATATTCTTCTTGTTCGGTTTATGCATCTGTAATAACTTTTAACAAGTTAGCAAGTAAAAAACTTTTAGAAAATACTGGTGTGCATTTAGCGAAGTCATTGCGAATAGATAAGGATATGAGTTTTTGCATAGATGAGCTTGTTGAAGAAATTGGTTTACCATGTTTTGTAAAACCAAATACAGCAGGCTCTAGCTATGGTGTAACAAAAGTTTATGAAAAAGACAAACTCATAGATGCAATAAACCATGCAGCAGAAGAAGATAGCACTATTATTGTTGAAGAATTTATCAAAGGTGTTGAAGTTTCTTGTGGTGTTTTTAAAACAAAAAGTCAAGAAATAGTATTTCCAGTTACTGAAATTTCAACAAAAAACGATTATTTTGATACAGAAGCTAAATATCAACTAGGATTAACAGACGAAATCACACCAGCACGCATTAGCGATGAGGAAACAAAATCTGTGCAAGCATTTACATCACTAATTTATGATATTTTAGAATTAAGCGGAATAGTTAGAATAGATTATATTATTAAAGATAAAAAACCATATTTTCTTGAAGTAAACTCTATTCCTGGTATGTCGGCAGAAAGCATTATTCCAAAACAAATTAGAGCTATAAATAAAACTGTAAAAGATATTTTAAGTTTAGTAATAGAAAGTAAGTTTGAGGATTGATTATAGAAATCCATCATGATATCGCATAACTAAAATTTCAATATCATAATCTTTACCGGCGGCATCGTATTCTCGTTTAAGGTTATTTCCAAACAATACAGCAAAAGTTTGCCAGAAAAACGCATTAACATTACCTTTTAGCTCTTTAATAATTTCATAAGCGGTACTTCCACTTTCTCTATTTAGTAGTTTAACCATTAAAACCCCTTGAGAAAGAGTAAATCGAGAGAGAATTGGTCTGTAATATTTCATTAATTGTTTTTCTCTTAGTTTTACATAAACCTCTCTGTTTTTTTCGTTTGGAAAATTTTTTAAAGAATCTTCAATATTGTTGTAAGTTGCAGATAATTCTAAAACATAAGGGTAAACTTTTTTGAAATTGTTAACCAATTTGTCGTATCTTCTTCTTTCTCTAGCATTTTTAAAAACTTTCTGAGGATAAATATTAACTTGTGGAAATACATATAAAGGGTCTGAGATTTGTTTTGCAATACTGTCAACATTAAGTTCTTTATGATAATACTGAGGTTTGCCTTTGTCTTGAGCATTTGCTTCAACTAAACTTATTCCTAAAATTATAAGAAATAAAGCTATAAATTTTATTTTCATGACAATAATTTTTTAATGTTTAATAGTTGATATTCAATTTTCATACCAAATATTTTTATAGAGCAAAATCTCTTTAAAAATGATTTTTTAAATAAAAAACAAACTTATTGATTATTTTATTGTTTTAAAAAATAAAAACTATTAAATTTGCCTTAAAATCTTTATGTATGAAAAACGAAATAAAATCCATAGAAGTATTATTTAATTCGCCAGATTCAGTATTCTCAAAATTGGTAAAAGCAGATAAAGAATATTTACTTGCAAATACTGAATATCGAGTATATAAAAAAAATGAAATAGTATTTTCAGAAAATACAAAACCTACAGGTTTGTTATGTCTTTCAGAGGGAAAGGTAAAGATATATAAAGAAGGTGCCGGCGGTAGAGACCAAATTATAAGATTGTCGCGTCCTGGTGGATTTATTGGTTATAGAGCTTTGTTTGCCGAGCAAAATTATTCTGCTTCTGCTGCAGCAATAGAAAATTCAGTAGCTTTTATAATTGAGAAAAAAGCATTATTTTCTGTTATGAAAAGAGACCCAAATTTAACTTTCGGAATTTTAAAATCTCTTGCAACAGAACTTGGAGTATCTAATATGAGAACTGTGTCTTTAACTCAAAAACATATTAGAGGAAGATTAGCCGAATCTTTATTGTTTTTAATAGATACTTATGGATATTACGATGACGGAACAACAATAAAAGCTCTACTTTCAAGAGAAGACTTGGCAAACCTTAGTAATATGACTACAAGCAATGCAATAAGAACACTTTCTTCATTTGCTCAAGAAAAAGTTATTGCTTTAGACGGAAGAAAAATTAAGGTTTTAGACCTTCAAGAGTTAGAGAAAATATCAGATATGGGCTAAAAAATAGTTTTAAGCCTAAAACTAAAAATTAATAATAAAAAACATTATTTTTTGAGTGATATATCCCGATAATTTCGAACAAAAAATCGGTTTCGATAAAATAAAGCAAATGATTTCGCAGGAATGCAAAGGCGAAGTTGCTAAATTATTGGTCGAAAATTTAAAATTCAGTAATAATTTTGAATATATTAACACCTTATTGAACGAAACCGACGAAATGATGAGTATTTGCATGCTAAAGGATAATTATCCTGCACAAAATTATCCTGAGATAGGAGTTGCTATTAATAAATTAAAAATTGAAGGCACAAGTCTGCAATTATTCGAAATTATCAATATTAGACAAGTTCTTGAGCAAGCTAAAGCATTAAAGCATTTTTTCAAACTTGACGAAAAAAATCAATATCCATTTTTAAATAAAATTGTAAATCAAATAAGTTTTCCAAACTATTTATATGATAGAATTAATAGTGTAGTCTCTAAAAATGGAACAATAAAAGATTCTGCATCTCAAAATTTGAAAGAGATAAGAAAAAGTTTGAATGACACTCAAACCAATATTACTAAAAAGCTAAATAATGTATTATCTGCATTTAAAAAAGAAGCTTGGGTAAGCAAAGATTTGTCGGCAACTTATGTAAATGGACGTTTGGTTTTACCAATAGAAACTATTCATAAACGAAAAATTAAAGGTTTAATTCACGATGAGTCGGCAAGTGGAAAAACTTCGTATATAGAGCCACAGGAAGTTGTTGAGCTAAATAATACTTTGAGAGAACTTGAAATTGCAGAAAATAGAGAAATTCAAAAAATCTTATTTGAACTTACTGATGATTTTAAACCTTATCGTGAAGAATTGCTTACATTATATGAAAATATTGCATATCTAGATTTTGTTTGGGCAAAGGCAAAGTTTTCGCTTAGGATAGAAGCCATAGTGCCAAAAATAGATAAAGACCCAGTTTTAGATTTACATAAAGCAAAACATCCGCTTTTATTTTTAAACTTTAAAAAAGAAAAAAAGGAAGTTGTCCCAAGCAGTTTTTATTTGAATTCCGAAAATAGAATTTTATTAATATCGGGACCAAATGCAGGAGGAAAAAGTGTTTGTCTTAAAGCTACAGCACTATTGACCTATATGAATCAGTGTGGCTTGCCAACATCTGTTGGAGGTAATACTGTTATGGGAATTTTTGATAAAATTTTTCTCGATATTGGCGATCAGCAATCTATAGAAAACGACTTGAGCACATATAGTTCTCATTTGTTGAATATGAAATATTTTTTAAAAAATTCTGACAGTAGAACTCTTATTTTAATTGATGAATTTGGTTCAGGAACCGATCCAATATTAGGAGGAACTTTAGCCGAAGCAATTCTTGAAGAACTGAACAATAAAAATGTTTTTGGACTAATAACAACGCATTATTCTAATTTGAAAATTTTTGCTTCAAACACTCCTGGAATATTTAATGGTGCAATGCTTATAGACCAAAACAAAATGGAACCTACTTTTATTTTAGAAACAGGAATTCCAGGAAGTTCTTATGCTATCGAAATTGCAAGCAGAATAGGTTTAGACCAAAAAATTATTGAAAATACTAAACTTAAAGCAGGAGACGAGCAAATTAATATTGACAAATTCCTAAGAAGATTGATGAGGGATAAAAAATATTGGGAGAAAAAACGTCAAAAAATTAGAATACAAGAAAAAAAGATTGAAGAATTAGTCGAGAAAAATATTGAAGAATTAGAAAAGTTAAAAACTAGTAGAAGACAAATTTTAGATTCTGCAAAAAAACAGTCTGAGCAAATGCTTGCTGATGTGAATAGGCAAATAGAAAATACTATCAGACAAATAAAGGAATCAAATGCAGATAAGGAAGTTAGCAAAAAAGCTCGACAAGAAATAGAAGAATTTAAGGAAGATTTTAAAAATTCATTGTCAAAAGACCAAGATGAAATAGAGAAAAAATATAATCATTATAAAAAGAAGCAAAAAGAAATTGAAGCTAAAAAAGCACAAACTCAAAAAACTAAGCCAGAAATCATTAAAATAGATGAGAATAAAATTAATATTGGTAGTAAAGTTAGAATAAAAGGTCAGGAAGTTATTGGCGAAGTAATTGATTTGGGCGAAAAAAATGCGGTAGTAAGTTTTGGAAATATGTATTCGAGTATAGCTTTTGAGAAGTTGGAAAAAGTTAGCGAAACACTTTACAAGCAACAAAATCGCTCGGCTTCTAATTTGCATTTTAATTATAATGAAAAAGTTTTGAATTTCAAGCCTTACATCGATGTTAGAGGCGATAGAGTGGAAGAGTGTCTTAAAAAAATTTCTAACTTAATTGATGAGGCAGTTATGTTGAGTTTTAAAGAAATTAAAATTTTACATGGACGAGGAAATGGAATTTTAAGACAATATATACGTGATTATTTAAGAACCTTAGCCGAAGTTGAAAGTTTTCATAACGAAGACATTAGGTTTGGTGGTGATGGAATAACTATAGTAAAACTTAGATAAATGATTGATATTGAGGATATAATAGTTCATTATGATATTTTAAAAGAATGTTTTTGTTGCGATTTAGAAAAATGTAAAGGAATTTGCTGTGTTGAAGGCGATTCAGGTGCACCTTTAGAAATTGAAGAAGAGATTAAACTAAAGCAAATTTTACCTATTATAATAGATGAGCTTACTGATGAAGCAAAAAAAACTATAGGAGAGCATGGTGTTTCTATGGTTGATGAAGATGGAGATTTAACAACAAGCATTTGTGGAGACACAGGACCTTGTGTATTTATTCAAACCGATGAAAAAAACGGCATAGCTTATTGTGTAATTGAAAAATATTGGGAAAAAGGGCTTATAGATTTTAGAAAACCTATTTCTTGTCATTTGTATCCTTTGCGAATTGGCAAATACAGCACTTTTGAAGCCTTGAACTATCATATGTGGGATATTTGTAAAGATGCTAGAGTTTTAGGCGAAAAACTTAATTTAAAGATTTTCCAATTTTTAAAAGAACCGCTTATAAGGAAGTACGGAGAAGAATGGTACGAAGATTTATTAGTTGCAGCAAAACTCTTTGAGGAAGAAAATAAAGAATAATTTGTTTTTTACTTGTAAAATATTTTCAAGTTTCATAATTTTGCACTCGATAATAATTTTTCGGTCCGTAGCTCAGTAGGTAGAGCACGTGACTCTTAATCATGGGGTCGGGAGTTCGATCCTCCCCGGACCGACAAAAAAAAGAGCTGTCTTATTTTTGAGGCAGCTCTTTTCATCTATCCATTTACAAAAATTAGTTATCTTCCAACAAACATTCCAAATTTCACCTTAGTTCCTGATTGGGTATAAACATAATGTCTGCCGTTAAAATCTTTAAAAAATTCTGGCATTATTCTAAATTTCTTGTTCTTTTTTGAAAACAAGTAATCTCCATGCATTTTACCATCTGAAAATATAGAAATTGCTACAGATACTCCTTTTCTGCTGGGAGAAGCAAGTTCTTTAATTTCATTTCCACTTAGCTGTGAGCTTTGTAGAAGTTTAACATTTTTAGCATTGTCGTTATAGAAAACAAATATTTTTTCTCCAATAGCAAACGAAGCGATAGAGGAGAACTGACCTAAATCGTTGTAGCTATATTGTGTTTTAGGAATTCTTGTCATCCATTCCATATTATTTTCAGGACTACAATAAGCAACTAAAACATCATTAAAGCGATAATAATCATTATATATAATTTCTTTAGTTCCAGGTACAATTATTGAGTCAACCCAATGGTTTTGATGTTCGGCAATAACAGCTGAGCCTCCGTTAGATAAATGTAAAACATCTATTAATTTATAGTTGTAAAGTTCTGAATAATTTTTTGCTAAATGAGGAGCTCTAAATTCAGGAACTTCTGTTTTTGAAAAAACATAATCTGCTTTTTTGCTATCACCTGTTACAAAAGTTTCTGTTGTTGGATTGTATTTTTGATGGAAAATACCTTCATAATCTGTTTTTCCTTTTCTTACCATAAATCCAAAAATGTCAATATTTTCTTCTTCGTCAACACCTATTATAGCATCAACTAAAATATTCTTTTTGCCTTTAATATCAACGTCTTTAACAGTGCCTGCCTTAACATTGAAATACAAAAGTTTGTAATCATAAATAATAGTTTTCATTCTTTTGAGTTGTCGTGGATCTGGACTAACTCTAGCAAGCATATATACATTTCCAGAATTAGCAATTTTTATTTGTTCTATTTCAAAAGCTTGATTTACCAAAGGTAATTTTACAATATTATTGTAAATTTCTCTCATGTCTGGATCATAAACTTTAAAGAAGAAAGGTTCTTCGTTGTAAGTTTGAAAAGGACGATGGTAATAAACAAAAATATTTTGTTGATTATCCATTAATTCAACATTGAAATCAACGCTCATATTTTGATTTGTAAGTTTTCCTATGGCAGTTGCTTCTCCAATAACTTGTCCTGTTCGGTTTACGTGTTGAATGTATAATGTTTTTTCTTTTTTAAGATTGTCAATTACTTGAAAAAACAAAATAAGTTTGCTGTCAAGATAAAACATCTCAACATACTCTGCTTGTATGCCACCTAACATAGGTAAAATAAGTTGATTAGTGTTTTCTCTACTCATAGAAGTGTTGTTGAAAAAGTCGAGATGTAAAGCATCTTTTTCATCAATTCTTAGAGCATAAAACCCATCAGAATCAGCTCCAATAAGTCTAACATATTCGTTCATAGCGGGTAAAACAATTTCTTTATCATACCCAAAAATGGTAGAAACCTGTGCATTAGTAAGCTTGCCGAAAGCTATAAGTGCTAAAAGTATAAGAACAATTTTTTTCATAATCTTTAGTTTTACAGAGTGCTAATATAGATATTTTTATTTAATTACGAAAATTTTTATTTTTATTTGCAAGTTGTCCGCAGGCAGCACTAATGTCCTTGCCTTTAGATTTTCGCAAAGTTACAATAAGATTTTTATTTTCAATAAAATTTATGAAATCTTCTGTGTTTTTTTTGCTAGAAGCTGTAAATTTGCTCTCAGAACTTGGATTATATTCTATTAAATTAATTTTACAAGGACTAATTTTTGTAAAATCTGTTAGTTTTTTTGCATCTTCTAATGAATCATTTAAGCCTCCAAGCAACAAATATTCGTATGTTATTCGTTTTTTTGTTTTTTGATGATAATATGAAATCGCATTTTTTAGAGTATCTAAATCATATTTTTTGTTTATTGGCATTATCAAATTTCGCTTTTCGTTATCTGCCGAATGTAAAGATATTGATAAATTGATTTTTAAATTATCATCAGCTAATTTTTTAATTCCTTGAGCTTCTCCTGCAGTAGAAAGCGTAATTCTTTGAGGCGAAAAATGCAGTGAATTATCGTGGCTTATATAAGATAAAGCCTTTGTGGTATTTTCATAGTTTAAAAGCGGTTCGCCCATGCCCATAACAACAATATTTGAAAGTTTTCTATTAAATATTTGTTCACTCATTTTATTTAACTGAAAAATTTGCTCAAATATTTCACTAACACTTAAATTTCTTTTAAAACCAAGTTTTCCAGTTGCACAAAAACTACAATTTAAAGGACAGCCAACTTGAGTGGAAATACAAGCAGTAACTCTATCTTTATTTGGAATTAAAACGCCCTCAAAGTTGTGATTATCAGTTGTTTGAAACAAGAATTTAACTGTTTTATCTTTACTTTGTTGTTTGAAAATAATTTCTAGAAAATCTATGAAAAAATTTTTGTCTAAAAAATCTCTAAAAGCTTTGGGTAAATTAGTCATTTCTTCAAAATTTGAAGCCGATTTATACCACAACCATTCATAAACTTGATTTGCTCTAAATTTAGGTTCTCCTAATTTTGCAAAATTAACAATCAGTTGTTCGTGGTTTAAGGCTCTTATGTTTATTTTTGAAGACATGTAAAATAAAGATTTATAAAAATATACATCAAAATCTTAAATATAATACAAAATTAATAAATGTTTTTGTACTTGCTAAGTTTTAAGAGAAAATTTTAAAATACAAAATTTTCCCACAACACTTAACAATTCATAGAGCTACAATCGAAATATTTCTATACTTTAAATACCTTCTTTTGTTCCTTTTGTGTCTTTTGTGGTTTAAAACTCAACACTAAAAACTCTTTAAATCCGAAATCCGAAATCCGAAATCCGAAATCTCAAATCCAAAATCCAAAATTCTTCATTCTTAATTAATTACCAGTTCATCACCCTGAAATTCCACTTTTATTTTCTTAGAGTCGCTAGTTCCGCTGATAATAAACTTAGCAATTTGATTTTCTAATTCTTTTTGTATAAATCTTTTAACTGGTCTAGCTCCATATTGTGGGTCGTAAGATAGTTTTGCAATAGTTTTAATAGAGTTTTCAGAAATTTCAAGCTTATATCCTGCTTCTGTTAGTTTGTTTTCTAGTTTCGACAATTGAAGTTTTACTATTTCATAAATTTGCTCTAAACTTAGAGGAGTAAACATAATTATTTCGTCGATTCTATTTAAAAATTCCGGTCTAACATGAGCTTTCAAGGCTTCTAAAACTTGAGCTTCGGTTTCTTTATAATTTTCGTTTCCTGATTTAATTTGCTCTTGAATAAATTGCGAACCAATATTGGAAGTCATAATTATAATTGTGTTTTTAAAATTCACAGTTCTACCTTTGTTGTCGGTAAGTCGCCCATCATCAAGAACTTGTAGCAAAATGTTAAAAACATCGGGATGAGCTTTTTCAATTTCGTCTAATAAAACCACAGAATAAGGTTTACGTCTAACTGCTTCTGTTAGTTGTCCGCCTTCATCATAGCCAACATATCCAGGAGGTGCTCCAACCAAGCGAGAAACGCTATGTTTTTCTTGATATTCGCTCATGTCGATTCTTGTCATCATAGATTCGTCGTCGAACATAAATTCAGCTAGAGCTTTTGCAAGTTCTGTTTTTCCAACACCTGTTGAGCCAAGGAAGATAAAAGAACCAATAGGTTTTCCTGCATCTTGTAATCCTGCACGTGAGCGACGAACAGCGTCGGCTACAGCAGTAATTGCCTCTTCTTGACCTATTACTCTTTTATGTAATTCTTCTTCTAAATTCATTAGCTTTTCTCTTTCGCTCAAAACCATTTTGCTAACTGGAATACCAGTCCACTTGCAAACAACTTCAGCAATATCTTCAGCACCAACAACTTCGTCAACCAAAGCATGTCCACCTTGTAATTCTTCTAACTTGGTTTTAAGTTTTTCAATATTTTGTTGACTTTCAGTAATATTTCCATATCTAAATTCAGCAACTTTTCCATAATCGCCACTGCGTTCAGCTTGTTCTGCTTGAATTTTATAATTCTCAATATTTTGCTTTTCTGCTTGAATTTTATCTATTAAAGATTTTTCTTCTTGCCATTTTGCAGTTAATACATTACGTTCTTCGTTTAAATCAGATAATTGTGTAGCAATTTCTTCTAGCTTTTTGGTGTCGTTTTCGCGTTTTATAGCTTCTTTTTCAATTTCTAGTTGTTGAATTTTACGATTTAAAACGTCAATTTCTTCTGGAACGGAATTTACTTCCAATCTAAGCTTTGAAGCCGCTTCATCAATTAAGTCAATGGCTTTATCTGGCAAAAATCTTTCTGTAATATATCTGTGCGATAATTCTACTGCTGCAACAATAGCCTCGTCTAAAATTCTAACTTTATGGTGATTTTCATATCTTTCTTTTAATCCACGAAGAATAGAAACCGAGCTAGGAATGTCCGGTTCATCAATCATAACAGTTTGAAATCTTCTTTCGAGAGCTTTATCTTTTTCAAAATATTTTTGATATTCGTTTAAAGTTGTAGCACCAATTGCTTTTAATTCACCACGAGCAAGTGCAGGCTTTAGAATGTTTGCAGCATCCATTGCACCTTGAGTTTGTCCAGCACCAACCAAAGTGTGAATTTCATCGATAAATAAAATAATTTCGCCATCAGCTGCAACAACTTCTTTAATTACAGATTTTAGTCTTTCTTCAAATTCGCCTTGATATTTTGCTCCAGCAATTAACAAACCCATGTCTAAAGAAAATACCTTTTTAGACTTTAAATTATCTGGAACATCTCCTTTAAGTATTCTGTATGCTAAACCTTCGGCAATAGCAGTTTTTCCAACGCCGGGTTCACCAATTAATAAAGGATTGTTTTTAGTACGTCTCGACAAAATTTGCAAAACTCTTCTAATTTCATCGTCTCTACCAATTACTGGGTCTAATTTTCCTTGCTGAGCTCTTTCTATTAAATTTACAGCATAACGATTTAGAGCATCATAACTGTCTTCAGCCGATTGTGAATTTACTTTTGAACCGGCTCGCAAATCAGAAATTGCTTTCTTTAAAAAGTCTTTTTTAACGCCAGCATCACGCATCATTTGACCGATAATATCTTTTGATTCAGATAACGCCAAAATTAAATGCTCAATAGAAATAAACTTATCGCCCATTTCAATTTTATGCTTGTTTGCAAGGTTAAAAATATCTTGAGTGTTGGAGGCTAGATAAACTTCGCCACCTTCAACTTTTGGATAAGAGTTTACAATACTTAAAACTGCCGACTCAAAATTGTGCTTGTCTATTTCTAATTTAGACAAAATGATAGAGAAAATATTGTTATCATCATCACTTAATAAAGCAAGTAAAAGATGACCGGGTTCGATAGCCTGATTTTTATTCTCTTTTGCTTTTATTATTGAAGTCTGAATTAGAGACTGTGCTTTTATTGTATAATCATTCAAATTCATAATATTATTGTTTTAAAAATTTTCAATATTAATTCTTCAATTTATGAACCAAACAGCACAATGCGACAAAACGACACATTTTTCTTTAATATTTGCGACAATTTGACAGGCGGGGGTTATGAGATAAATAATAGGTGTAAAAATTTTATAAAAAACCTGAATTTTAGCAACCAAAAAGCAATTTTTGAGTCTAAAAAGAAGTTAAAATGATGGCAATAGATTAATAAATTAAAAAAAACGAATAATTTTGATGTATTTTAAAGTATTTTCAAATAGATTTATTAACTTTGTCAAATTAATATAATTGTAAAAACTTTATTATAGCCTTATGAGAAAGATACTCTCAACATTTACAATAATTCTTACGCTTGGTTTTTTTAATTACATATTTGCACAAGATAACTGTGGGGCTGCAGTAGCAATTCCTTTAGAAGTATATGGTTCTTGTGGTGATATGTTTTTTACCAACGTTAATTTTGCCGAAGCAACAACTTCGACAGATGCTCCTGCACCAACTTGTGGTGGTTTTGCTACTACGACTGAGGATATGTGGTACAGTTTTGAAGTGCCAGCTGGTGTTACCGAATTAGCTTTTCATGCATTTAATTCACCTCCGCCAATACCAATGATGGGACCTCCAGCTTGCGCTCCTGGAATGGCTGTTTATAGAGGTACTTGTGGCAACTTGACATTGATAGATTGTTTTAATGCTGATGCAGGCTTTATGGGAATGGAAAATGGAGAAATTCGTTGGGAAGTTTTAGGTGTAACGCCTGGTGAAACTATTTATGTTCGTTTGTGGGAAAAGACCAATAACGAAACTTCTATATTTTTTGCAGCTTCTGTAATTACATCTTTACCAGAAGCTGATTGTAACAATCCGCCAGAGTTAAGTACTTCGGGTTGTAATATTTTAGCACCAGGTGGAACTATACAAGCTCCTGATGATTGTGGCTGGAATACTACTGATAATGTCGTTTTTTATTCATTTGAAGTTTTACCAACAGATCCACAACCAGTGGTTATTGAAATAGAATATGGACAATGTTGGGCAAATGAATATGGAGGTATGTTGCCACCAGATAATCCCGAAATACAATTTGCTGTTTATTCGTGGAATGGAACAAATTGTACAGGAATTGGTGGTAGTCCAGCAAGTGATCCACCAAATAATACAACATACTATGGTTGTGAAAATGGGGTAGGAACAGTAGTTTATTCTAATACTTTGCCACCAGGTCAATATGTTTTGGCTATGGACGGATTTAGCTCTACAACAGGAAATTCACTTTGTACTTTTGGAATAGCAGCTTCTTTTATTGACGATGACCCTCCTGTAACGGGTGAGCTTTCTGTAACTCTTTCAACAGTAAATGTCGGTTGTGGACAACTTGGTTCAGCAACAATAACTGTAAATAGTTCTTGTTCAACAAGCCCAACAATCAATTGGAGTAATGCTGCATCAGGGACAAATACAATATCAGGACTTGCTGCTGGAACTTATTCTGTAACAGTTTCAGACCAAGCTCCTTGTGCTGATACAATAATTAATTTTACTATTGCAGACCAAAGCAATTTTGTTGTTGCAATTACTACCTCAGGAAATCCTTGTGCTGGTCCTGTTACTCTTTTTGCAAATGTTATGGGAGCAAATCCTGCTGATGTCAGCTTTGTATGGAACCCTGGTGGACAAACTACTCAAAGTATAACAGTAAACAATGGTGGAACGTATGCTGTAACTGCAACTTATGGCACTTGTATTGATGATGCTAGCATAGTAGTCCCAGATGGAGATTTTGACTTTAGCGTAAACTATACACCAACATTTTGTGAGGGAGGAAGTGGGGCTGCTCAGTTCAACTTAATTTCGGGAACGGGTCCTTTTATGTATGAATGGTCAACCGGTGCAATTAGTGCAGGTATTCAAATCACAGAACCTGGCAATTATTGCTTAACAGCTACAGATTTAAGTAATGGTTGTCAATTAATAAGATGTTTTTCTGTAGAAGAACTTCCTGCTGTTGATGTAGAGATTGAAAAGACAGATATTACTTGTCATAATTTTAATGATGGAAAAGTTACGGCAATAGCAAGTGGTGGAACACCTCCATATTCTTATGAATGGAATGGGTATATTCAAGGCGAAACCATGTCGAATTTGATTCAAGGTAATTATTCTGTTATTGTAACAGATTCGGCCGGCTGTACTGGTTCTGCTACCATATTTATAGATAATCCTCCACAACTTACTTACAGCATTTCTCCAAACCAAGGTATATGCTTTGGAGAACAAGCAGAAATTAGTGTTATAGCTAATGGAGGTGTTGAACCTTACACTTACGCTTGGTCTGATGACCCAGCTAATAATGTTGATACTAGAATTGTAAGTCCAGAAATTACTTCCCAATATACGGTTACTGTTTATGATGCTAACCATTGTACTTTCCCAGCACAAACAACAACAGTGATTGTTAGTCAACCTATAAGTATTTTACCTAATGTTGAAAATGTTTTGTGTCACGGAGTATGTGAAGGTAGTACTGTTTTAGATATTACTGGAGGTATTCCTCCTTTTGCTATAACTTGGACTAATGTTGATGACAATACTATTTCTACTAATGTAACAGATTCTTGGGACAACTTATGTGCAGGAAATTATGAAGTTTCGTTGACTGACTTATATGGATGTGAAGGAAGTGCTAGTTTTACAATTACAGAGCCAGATACAATGTACTTAACTATACTTTCGGGTAATGCAACTTGTTATGGTTATACAGATGGTTTTGTGCAAGTTGAAGCAACAGGTGGAGTTCCATATACAAATGAGTTTGGTCCATTTTATCAATATGAATGGAGTAACGGATTGGGAGCAGATTCCCTTGCTGTAGGCTATGGAACATACTATGTAACAGTTAGTGACGCAAATGGTTGCTCACATGTTGGGGTAGCTTTCGTAGATCAACCCGAAGATATTTATGTAACTCCTCCTTGGGGTGGGCAAATATGTATTGGCGAATCTTTCTCTACATATGTTGCAGCAACAGGAGGCTTGGGACCTTATGAGTTTATTTGGTACGGTAGCGATAATACTATTTGGTATGGTGATGGTTTGAATGTAAGTCCTGAAGTTACAACAATTTATCAACTAACAACTATTGACTCTAGAGGTTGTTTTGGACCTGTTCAAACTATTCAGGTAAAAGTACATCTTCCAATAAAAATTAATGAAATAAGCAGTTCTAAAGATGATATTTGTTTAGGCGAGAACCTTACAGTTGACATAGATTATGAAGGTGGAAATGGAGGACCATATACAATTACTACTCCAACTTATGGTATAGTCAATACACCTTTTAATTTCAACCCTGATAGCACAGGATATTATGTTTTTACAGTTGCTGATGATTGTGGTTCTCCTGTAGCAAAAGACTCTATTTATGTAGTTGTTCATGAAGCTCCTAAAGTTGCATTTTTTGCAGACAAAACAAGCTCTTGTCCACCCGGAACTATTTATTTTACTAACGTAGATGAAGAAATTAATAATACATATTTATGGAATTTCGGAGATGGAGGATTTTCAGTAGAAAAAGATCCAAATCATACTTATGATAAAACTGGTACTTATACTGTTTCTTTAACAGCATGGACAGAGTATGGTTGCAAAAAAACTAAAACTTATAATAATTTAATATTTATTCACCCAAAACCACGAGCCGAGTTTACAGCAAGTCCTGCATTAGTTTCTATTTTAAATCCAGAAATTACAGTCGAAAACTTTTCAGAAGGCGGAACAGCATATTTCTGGAATTTTGGAGATGGAGAAACTCCAGATGCTTGGTCAGATGATAAAAATCCACGAAAATATACATATAATTATGTTGGAGAATATGATATTACTCTAATTATTAAAAATCAATACGAATGTATTGACTCTATTCATAAAAAAGTTAGAGTTCATGACGAATATGCATTCTATGCTCCAGATGCTTTTACTCCAAATGGAGACGGAATTAATGATTATTTCCATTTAATAGGACATGGAATAGATAAAAAGCAATTTTATATGGTTATTTACGACCGTTTTGGAATTAAAGTGTTTGAAACAAACGTGTGGGACGAAGAAAATCCTTATAGAATGGCTTGGGACGGCACTCATAACGGAAGTGTTGAAAATGGAGATAAAGTCTTGCCAAATGGAATGTATAGATGGTATGCAAGTTTTGTCGATTTCACAGGTAAACCTCACGAAAAAAGTGGAACGGTTACTATAGTGAGATAAATGCAGTTTTCTCAAAATAAAATTTGAGTCTAAGCGTTTTATTGAAAAATTTTGGAATGATTAAAAAAATCGCAGTTATTCTTAGCATAATTTTTAGCTTTACTTTTGTGTGGCTTCTTAATGTTTCGTGTGAGAAAAATAATTTTACTACCAATCCTGAAGATAAGTTAATTTTTTCAAAAGACACAGTACAGTTTGATACAGTGTTTACTCAAAAAGGAACTGCTACTAGATATTTCGTTATAAAAAATTCAAATAAACAAAAACCAATTTTAATTAATAAAATTTTTCTTGCAGGTGGCGATAATTCTCCTTATCGAATAAATATTGACGGTTTTCCTGTAAATAATATAAACGACTATGAACTTGAGAGAGGAGATTCTCTTTTTATTTTTGTTGAAGTAACCATCAATCCCGGACAAAACGATTTAGTTGAAGAAGATTCTATTGTCTTTGTTTCAAATGGAAATGTACAGAATGTAAAATTAATAGCTTTTGGTCAGAACGTTACATTGCTTAATAGTAAATTTATAAGTAACGACACAACATGGACAGATACAAAACCTGTATTAATATATAATTCTGCATTAGTAGAAGAAAATGTTACTCTTCAGGTTACTCCAGGTGCTAAGGTTTATTTTCATAGAGGAGCTTCTTTATTTGTAAAAGGAAGTCTAAAAGTAAATGGCGATAAAGATAATCGCGTATTATTTACAGGAGATAGGTTAGAGCCATATTATGCCGAACTTGCAGGACAGTGGGGAGCTTTTCTCGAAGATGCTCATAGAAATACAATAGGAATTTTTGGAGGAATACATTTGTTAGCTGGCTCAAAAAATTCCGAAATTAATTTTGCCGATATAAAAAATGCAATTATAGGTTTACAAGTCGATTCCTGTGTTACTCCAGGAACTCCAACAGTAAGATTAAATTCTACTAATATTGAAAATTCAAAAATTATAGGATTGTATGCACTCGGCTCTACTATCGAAGCCGAAAATTGTGTCTTTGCAAATAGCGGACAGTATAACGTTGCTTGTATAATAGGTGGAGATTATAGATTTCTGCACTGTACAATGGCAAATTATTGGTTAGAAAATAGACAGACTCCGCAGCTTGTTTTAAACAATTATTATAATTATCGTGACGCTAATGGACATATTCAAACTTCATTTAGAGATTTACGTGATGCTTATTTTGGAAATTGCATTATTTATGGTTCAAAAGATAATGAGATAAAATTGGATTTTGACAATAGATGTCTTTATAATTTTAGATTTGATAACTGTTTAATAAAACAAAAAGACTATAAAGATTTTGAAAAAACAGATTTTTTCATAGACAATATTTGGAATGAAAATCCAAAATTTAAAAATATTATCAAACCTTTTGATTATGAGTTAGATACTCTTTCTCCTGCAAAAGATGTGGGAAAAGTAAGTATAGCAAATCAAGTTCCTTTAGATCAATTAGGCAACAACAGATTGTTAGATGGAAAGCCAGATTTGGGAGCTTACGAAAGACAAGAATAATAATAAGTTTGCATAAAATTGTTTCAATTAAAATTTTATTACTAATTTTGAGGTAATATTTTAATTATGAAAAACCTTTGTTTATTTATAGCTTTGAGTTTTGTGTTTTTGCTAATTGGTTGTAAGTCAACGAAAGACATAGACCAAGCTCAGAGGACTTATAATCCTGAAAATGTAAATTCAGATTTTAGAATAATGTTTTATAATGTTGAAAATTTATTTGACACTGAAAACGACCCATTAAAAAATGATGATGAATTTACTCCAGATACCGGAAGATATTGGACAAAAACAAGATATAACGAAAAATTAAGAAATATATATAAAGTAATTGTTGCTGTTGGTGGTTGGGATTTGCCCCAAATTGTTGGTTTATCTGAAGTGGAAAATTTAAAAGTTTTAAAAGATTTAATAAATTACACACCGCTTTATAAATCAGATTACAAAATTATTCATTACGATTCTCCCGATGCAAGAGGTATTGATGTCGCATTGCTTTATAGAGAAAACTATTTTTCAGTTATATCACATAAACCTATACCTGTAGTTTGGCCCCAACATATTGGAACAGGGACTACTCGCGATATTTTATATGTTTGTGGAGTAACAAATTTAGAAGACACACTTCATGTTTTTGTAAATCATTG
>Ga0208694_1001211_pt1 | contig 33105 bp, 23 predicted proteins | sample AD_UKC078_MetaG_FD_184442 | JGI IMG/M metagenome (GOLD analysis project Ga0208694, IMG submission 184442) | Active sludge microbial communities of municipal wastewater-treating anaerobic digesters from USA - AD_UKC078_MetaG (SPAdes) (version 2) | ecosystem: Engineered > Bioreactor > Anaerobic >...
TTTTCCAATCTTCGCACTAATTAAATAACCTAAAGAAAGAACAACTTGCTTTATAGCAATATATTCAAATAAAAAAAGTTTTGATACTCTTGTATCAAACCTATGCATTCAATATGTGAAAGGTAAGTTTTATTAATACAATGCACCCTCTATAGACGAAAGTGCACCCTCTAACCATTATTTATTGGTATATACACTTAGTGACACGTGACTGGCGTGACAGATGTGACAAATGAATAGAGGTTCAAAAAGAACCCCTAATTCAATATTTGCAATAATTTCTTTTTAAGATGATAAAACGACTTAGTACATTTATCAACTAACTTTGTTTTTCCTTCAAGTGGATCAATTTTAACTGATGATAAGTTGTTATGAACAAAATTGTTACATAGCCTATACCATTGATAGTATTCATCTAACTGTGCAGCCTTGCATACTGTTTTCATTGTATACTTGAAGTCTTCATCAGATGTATCAGCAACGTTTTCTAGATAACCATATTCTAAGAAACCATCAGGTTTACCCATTACATAGTTTTTTATTTCATCCTTCTTTTCACCACAAGCTTTATAGCCTATGTAAGAATCATGAATCATATATTTTTTAACCACCGTTCTATTTTCGTATACGCTCATCATTATGGAATATGTCTCAATATACTTTCTAAAGATTGTATAAGAATCTTCTATACTATCAATTTCTAATAATGCTCCAATAGATTTCATATTTACAACAAGACGCTCATATTGTTTTAAAAAAATCAGTACGTAGAACTTATCCCCATAATATGAAACTAATTTTTTAATAGATTCTTTTGAATTAAGCGTTTCCTGAAATTGTTTCATTTCATCTATAAGTTTTTGCACTATTCATAATCCTCCTCTGATCCCAAAATAATGTTATTAGCTTCTTTAGCACCAGATAAATATAAAATTAAACAATACGCATCATTCCAAACTTTGTATAATTCTTCTGGTTTATCTTTTGAAGTCATTCTATATTTTGTTTTCATTTTAGGTCGTTTTTCTTCTGGAGGCCATTTTTCCTTTGCTAATTGAAAGTTCTTATTAAATTTCTTTAAATAATATATTATTTCACTACTCAATCGTTTACCAGGTCTCAAATCCTCATATAAGAATTCTTTCCTAACATATAAATATGATATTAACATTTCAACACAGTAACGCATCAGATAACATGATTCATTCGGATTTTTTACTTTTGTTTTGGTTTCGAATGAAAAATCATATTCAGATAATTCCTTCATTATGGAAATAATTATTTCAAGCATTTTATATACAAATGCAGGATTAGTCTTGTTCATTTTTAGAATAAATAGGTGATCCATTGCTGTACCAGATGTCATTCTATCAATAAATGTTCTAAGATTTAAATTAGAAATTAATTCTCCTTCTTTATATGTATCAATTAAATAATTATAAGCTTTATCTATAACTTCAGCGTCATCTGGATTTGCAACTAAATATCTTCCAAAACTAGCTTCAGGTCTAAAAAGTTTGTTTTTAGAAAACAAATTACCATCCATTTTGATTTGAACTACAAACTGTTCTAAAGACCTTATATCAGTTATTAAAAACTTATCCTTCTTCTTATTAAATTCATCAAGCGCTTGATTCAAATAATACTTAGCCACATTAGGAACAGATGAATTTAAAATATCATTTTTGATAGTATCAATTTCTTCATATCCATAATGATATAATCTTTGATATTCATTAGTTAACTTAGTTATAATTCGTATATTATCTTGTTTATCTTTGAAGTTATCTAAATGATTATAGTTTTTACGATAGTTAATTTGAGATATGAAGTTTCTTATTCTAGTTACGACTTGTTGAATTTCTTCTGAAGTGAATACAATGTCTTTTATATCAGGCAATTCTTTTAAATAATCAACTGCTTCTTCTTCCTTCCATTCGACGATAATCTTTTTAAATGGAGAATTACTTTTATCAACAGGTATAAAAGTTAAAATATAATCATCTTCGCCACCATAACTGTAACTTAATTTTAAGTAGACTTCAACATCATCACTTAAAGGGAAAGATGCGTCTTTTATAGAAGCGTTAATTGCTTTGTTTTGTTCACCTATAAAAGATTTGATTAATGGCAAAGTGTACTCTTTTTTTCCAGCTTTTAATACAAATTTTTCATTTATCAACCATGAATCTGATTTACCTATAATGTTTTCACACTCTCTATTTTCAACAAGCTTTAAAGTGTCATAGTAACCATTTTTAATAACTTCAAGGCTCAAATCAGGCAAGCATTCATACCAAGCAATTTGATGGTTTTGGACACGTTCTCGAATGATACTTGCTCCTTTTATCAGTTCTTTGTTGTTAATGGCGTTATCAATGCTACTAGAGTCAATGTAATCAGGGATGACTATTAATAACTTTTTATCTTTAAATTCTTCTCTAATATCATCAACTACTTTTACAAAGTCGTTCAAACATTCTTCATATATATCTTTATCAAATTCAATTCTAACATACTCATGAGATGATTCATCGCCTTCCACCATAATTATTGAGTCTTTTCTGTCTATTAAAAGTTTTGACAAAGAGCCAGATGTAAGGCAATCATTGATTACATCATCCGACAATTGAATATCATTATCTTCAGAATAAAGATTTAAATAATCTAACAAGAAATTTTTCTCTGAATACTTCAAAAGATTTAAAGGCCAAGAGACAACACCTTTATGAACATATAAATCTTTTTTTCTTCCAAGTGCAGTTGCATATACTTCTTTTCCTGTCAAATCAACTACTAAATCCGGATAATAACCATTTATGGACTCTGCACTCAATATTGATCTCCAAACGGGATAACTATTCGGAAAATTTATTGAATAATTATTTCTTAAACTTTTTGAACTAAATTCATCAAAAGAATCCTTTATATCATAAATCAACAAAGAATCAGAATCTTTTTTATAATGCTTTCTATAGATTTGAAGAAGCTCATTATACTTATTTGCATCATCATAAGTATCAATATAAACATTATCATCGTTAACAAAATATAAAGAATTCAAAACTTCAAATGAATTGTTTCCATCATAAATTATATGTGGCATAATTCTTTCATTATTTGAAGATAAATGATTGTTATAGGCATTAATTGAAGACTCTTCAAAAGTAAATGATTGGATAGAATATTCACGATTAAAATCTAATTCTATTGATAATTTTTTTGCTAATGTTTGTATAAAATCCTTTAATCCTAATAAATCTGCATTGAATTCATGCTCTTCGTCATCGATAAAAGCGGTAAAAGCAATCCCTCTGTTATCGATAGAATCTGCATCTGCTTGATATTCAATAGTGTGTATTTCAGATAATTCTTCATCTAATTCAAATTGCCCTTCTACAAGACGATACTTGTTAATGTATATATTATAGTTTCCGTCATAATCAAAATTAATCTCTTCTATAATGTCACCATTCATCCTGTACAATAAGTAATTTGAATTAATATCTTTAATGACGCAATTCTTATCAATAAACTGATATTTAGATGATGACATAATGGCTAGTTCAAAACACTTAACAACCATATTGAAGTAATCACCAATTTCAAACGAATCAAAATCATCTTTCTTCAATGATTGATTTGAATTCCAAATACTGGAATAATCAACGTTACCAATTAAAGTATTGTTAGGAGTAGCGTGTTCCTTTCTTTGAACTTCTTCGAACTCTTCTTTTAAGAATGAACTTACTTTATTTAAAAACTTACCAGCATCATCAAATTGTTTTTTATAATCATCAATGTTTCCGAAAATATCAGAGCATTTGTTTATTAATTCCTTTTTGTCATTAAAGTAATCTTTTATTTTTAATAAATATGAAACAAAAACCTGGTTCTCTTTGATATCAAAAGAATACCTTTTTACAGTAGACATTACTTTTTCTTGGTTAGCAAGTTTTTCTTTAAAAGTAGTTCCTGGTTTTGTAGCCAACCATCTAAACGTGTTTGAATCAATTACTTTTAATTTTGATTTTTGAATTAATTTCTTCTCTTTTATAATAGATTGAGAAGGATTATTCATTATTTTTTTGATATGTGGTGACGTATAAAGAAATAGGTTATAAGTTTTATCATGTAAGAAACAAAGAGGGGTATTGATTGATGAATACATTTCTTTAAATCTCTTAATATAACTAAAACCATTATCTTTACAGATATCATTTGTTATTGAATCTCTCTTAGACAAAGAATTAACAACATGCAAATAAGATAAATATGTTATATATTGACTTTTAAGGTTTTTGTCTTCTCCAAAAAATATTTTTTCTATTTGCTTATTCTTCATCTGTTATCACTCCATATTATATTCTTCACCTAAATATCTAGCTGAATCCCAAACAAATGTTCCGGTCACTGAATTCATTGCATTATTGAAATCTTCAATTAAGACAGTGAATTCTTCTTTTTGAAGGATTTCTCTAATATGCTCTAGGCATTCACCTTGTGAACCATCTGTTTCAATACCTCTAAGCTTTGTCATAACTTTTTGAACAACAGCTTCTTCAAAAGCATATTTCAATGCTTTCTTACGTTTTTCTTGGTCGTCTTTGAACTTATAAACTAATGGATGAGAAATCATATAATTTTCGATTGATTGCCATACTCTATGACCAAGTGCTCTATTAACAGATTTCATTTCATTGTTAATTGCAGTAATGATATCCATATATTCACTTGCTTCATCATCTGTTAAATCAATTTTTTCATTTACCCACTTTTCCCATACGCATCTATTAAGTTTAGGTGCAGGATCAGATGGTTTTTCTTTATAATATCTTACGAATGATTCTGGTCTAGGGAATGATATTACATTACCTCTATCAATAACTTTATCAGATAATGATTTTGTTGTTTCGTCTTCATTCATAGTTCCAATCCATTTAACATTATCTGTTAAAACAATCTTATATTTCTCATTACTTGCACCTAAGTCAACTTCAAAGCTAACGTTATCTTTTTCACCACGTTTTTCTTCAAGTTTTGACAACAAATCAGCAAAGTATAATTCAATATGTGCTAAATTCATTTCATCAAGTAAAACAATTAAGACATTCTTTGATAAATCGTAGATATTATCTTTTGTTTCAGAAGATGATTTATCAGCTTGAAAAGACACAAGCGCTCTTAATAATGATGTGGCATTAAATCTTTTTTCAATACTATTGAAATATCCAAATAATGATTGAGGGCTATCCCAGTCTGGTTGAACTGGAACCGCTAAGAAATATAATCCACCAAATTTTGAATATAGTTGTGGTAGTTTTGATTTACCTGTTCCACTGACACCAGCAAGGACTGTTAATGGAGACATATCAGAAGTCTTTAAACATGTATGAAAAGAATAAAACAATCTTTTAGAAAACTTGTATCCTGCATCCTCACATGATTTAATAACATTCTCTAACCACTCGATTTCATTTTTAGATTGAGAGTCATCTTGATCTAAGTCTTTGAACTTTTCAAAAGGAGTTTCAATAGCTTTTGCAGCTAATATTCTATTCTTACTATCTGTTAATTTTGCTTCTAATTGCTCAACTTGTTCTTTTAATGATTCAAAATATGATCTTTCAACTCTTATTTGTTCCATAAGAATGTCATTTTGATGTTTTAATGAATCACTATTTTCAGATGTTGATTGATATTTGTTTATTTGCTCTTCTAATTCTTTTTTACGTTTAAGGGCCGCTTCATAATTAACAAGTAAATTATCATATTTTTCCGCTTTAACTTTTAATTCAACAAATGCTTCATCATTATATTTACCATACTTTTTAGTTAGGTTTACTAATTGCTCTTTCGTTTCTGCAAGCTCTGCTTCAATTTTAACTTTATCTAAATTTTCAGTATTCGAAGCATTATTCATTAGTTCTTGATATTTTACAGAAAGATCAGTAAATTTATCAAAGTATTCGTTATATAAATTTTCAAATTTTTTTACATCAGATAATAACTCACTATATTTTTGCTTTACACCACTATCAATTAAAGAATCTAATCTTTTTGCTTTTGCCTCGATTAATCTTCCTTGTAATTGAATTTTTTGTTCACGTTCTTCCAAATTAGAGTATTTAGCAGCTTCTTTTTCTAGGTCCTCAGTAGCTTGTTTTAAATCTTCGATTCTTTTGTCGACTAAAAGTTGTTTAGAAGATAATTCTTTCTCATATTCCTTTAGCATCTTCTTAAAGGAACTGTCAAGCTCACTAATATTAAATTTTAAGTTTTCAGTTAAAGCTGCATTTTGTTCCTCATAGCTTTTTTGAATTAATGCTATGTTTTGTTCCATTAAATCGCGATACTTCTTTTCAATAGACTGTATCTTCTTAGTTTCGTAATCGCCTAATTCAATGTCCTTATTACGTTTTAAATCTTCAATATCAGAAAGTAATTTTTGAAGTTCTTTTTCTCTTTGATTTATTTTTGAGACATACTCTTCATATTCTTTTTTCTTTTTTAAAATATCTTCATCTTGACCACTAAGAAATTTGGCTTTTTCATTTAAAAAAGCTTCATGATCCTTTCTTATTTTAGCTTCCTGGTCCTTATATTTTTGTTCTAAGGCATTAATCGTTCTTTCACGTTCCTTTAATGCCAATTCTTTTTCGTCTAATGTTTTTCTTGCCATCTCTAATTCCTCCAATTTATTACTTTCCCGTTGTTATAGGCATTCTTTACTAGGTCTAACAATTCATTAACTATATATGATGCTTGACTTTCATTATAATTATTGTTTTGTCGGTGACTTCTATCTAAGAACATTACAATTGTCGTAAGTTTAAATAGTTTTTTCAAATCATATTGATTTATCAAAAAATCATTTGCAAGATTATTGTTTAATTTAAATAGTAATATCAAGCTCTGCATCTTTATTCTATTTGTTGATTTTTCAAAGCCATTCAATATTCCTTGTTTAATAAACATTTCAGTTTTTGCAAAATCAACTGCCAAAGCTTTATTTACTTCCGTTTGGAATAACTCTTGGTCTATATTAATATCAAAACCTAGCATTTCGATATATTCTTCGAAGTCTTTTCCTGAATTGAAATAATTCTTTAATTCAAAGTCATAATTAATATTGCTCTTTGCGAGAATAGTCTTTAGCATTTCTTTATATAAATCTTCAACAATTGAATGAGCCGAAGCAATATAATCACTTTGTTTTTCAGCATACTTTTTATGAACTTCAATTAAATGATTTTTAATAGTAATTGCCTTCATCTCTTTTGAATCAAAGAAATTAGTACCAACTCTATTCCTTATGTATTCATGAGAATAAGAATAATCATATAAGGATACTTTTGATTCAAAGTACTTATCCAAGTTTTCTTCATTTACTTTATATCCAAATGCTAAATCCATAATATCAAATACTATAGTTAAATAATCTTTAACAGTTACGTCACAATTACTTGTTGTATGTCTTTTTTCATCTCTAACTTTCTTGAGCCTATCAAGTTTTGATATTAAATCTTTATGTCTCAATGCAAGTTTATTAATGAAATAACCATTATCGCTATTACCAATTAAAATATTCATTGAAATACAAGCTGATAGTACGTATTCCTTGCCTAGTTTAAACATCTGATTCAAATCATATCTAGTTGTATTAAACAAAGGAACATTTTCTCCACCAATAGAGAATCCCATTAATTCAGCCATATAACATAATGTTATATTATTGCGATTTCTATCTTTACTTAACTCATCTATAAAATCCTGTAAATCACACTTCTTGTATTCAATAGCAGCTTGATATAATAAGTTTTCAAACAATTGCCCGAAATAAATCATTGCCATCTTAAGAGATTCTTGAAGTTGAATATTTCCACTTTGACCAGATACTTTTACATCCTTAATGCTTATACTATCTAGTACATATACGAGTGGTTCAATAAATAAATCATGTTTATTGTCAATTTTAGTAAGAAACAATTTGTTTTTAATAAAATCAAATAGTTGCTTCTTGTCAACGTCCTTATTAATAATATCTATTCTATTCTTCATTAATGTTTCAATTATCAAAGAAACAATTTTGTTTGAATTTGAATAATAAAAGAAATTTTGTAGTTCTAAATCCCCATTTAAGGTTAATGGATTTCTTACATTCCATCGATTTGTATTAGCAGAACTTATAGAAGTATCAACATACGATAATAGATACTGCTTATAATTTGGAACTTCAATTACAGTTGCAGAAATCAATACTTTCTTATCTTCACTATTTGTGTCTAGTCTTTCTTTATTAAGCATTGAATCTATCTTTTTTACATCAATACTTCTTTCTAGACTCAAATCAACAACTGTGAAATTTATTGAATAATCATTAGAATCGGAAGTTATAAATAACTTATTATAATAATCATTAATATCATTTGATTTATAATCCGAATAACTATCAAAAAATACAGTTTTAAAATTCAATGCATTTGGATCAGCTGTTTCTTTTAGTAATCTTCCTCTATTTAAATCGTAAAAAGCATATTTGACAACAATTGTACTTTCTTTATAAATACCCTTTAAAGTATTTTCTGCCTTCTCTGTAACTTGTCTTTGTTCATCTAAATCACCTTTTGAAATAAGCGTATTAACAATTAACTCTACAAGTTCATTATCAATCATCAATATTTCTGATATTTCTAAGATTGTATACTTTTTCTTGCCAAGTAATAAAGTTAAAATTGCTCTTTCAAAATGATTATATCCAGGCTTAACGTCATACTTTAAAGCAACCTTAATAGGTATAACTGGAATAGCAAAATATTGTTTCTTAGAAAACGGATTAAACCCCTCTTTATTAATGAGGTTATTATAAATTAACGTTTGTTTTTTCATATTAACCTCCATTACAAATTCTGTTTACTTCATATAGTGAAGGAACATACTTTTTAGCATTTTCGTGTCTGTAATCATCTTTATTACCCACAACAATTAAAAGATTTTCTTGTCTACTTAAAGCAACACACAATAAATTGTTATCATTTAAACGACATTTTTCAAATGGGTTCATATCCCTTTCTCCAATCGAATATGTTGTTGCTAGATAGACAACCTTAAATTCACGTCCTTGGAAAGCATCAACAGTTCCAATGGATAGATCTAATTTATCAACAGGTTTACCTTCAGCATCATAAAGCCCATACTTAATACATGCTTCTTTTAATTTATCAACCTGTGCTCTATAGAAAGTAATTATTGCTAGGGGTTCATAATGATATGTACCTTGTTCTATTGCTTCTTTAATATGTTTTGCTATCAATTCTGCCTCATTTAAGTTGTATCTTGACCCATTTGAATGCTTATTCTTATCTTTGTTATCAATCCAATATAAATATTGATTCTTTAGGTTATGATAATTATGAGCAAAATCAGATGCAGGTCTAGGAGAATTCAATCCACCTTCATCCATATAGAAATATTTACTAACTAAATTTCCTAATTCTGGATGCATTCTAAATTGGTTGTTTAAAGTGATGACTCTTTTTTTGCCATCTTTCTTTTCAAGCATATGTGCCTTATCAATTAAATATTCAAAAAGAGTTGTCTTGAATTCATCTTGAATTCCATCAATATTTTTGTTTTCTCTCTTTAAACTTTCTTCAATTTCATCTGTTATTTTTTCATTGATGATATGTGGCAACTGTTTATGGTCACCTACTAAAAACAATCTACTTTTTGCTAACGTCATTGGAATGAATAAGTCAAGTGGTGAGCTTGTTGCAGCCTCATCAATAAACACATTGTCAAAACCAATTCCTTTTTCGTCACTGTAATTGGCTTCAGACATGTTTCTTGAAATAGACTGTTGATTAGTTGCACCCAAAACCTTCGTATACTCCAACAATGTTTGCCTAACTAAGAATGGATTTTCATGCAAACTATCTTTATAATCTAAAATTGCAAGTTTTTCTCCATCATATTTTTTTAGTCTATCAATCTTTGATGTCTCGTAAAGATTATCAAGAAAATCTATTATTTCTTTCTTTTGATATGTTGAAGTGAATATTTGAGGAACATTCCTATACTTTATAATTAAATCTCGTCTTTTATTCTTAATTAATTTAATGTTAAGTGGTTTAGAACTTAAAATTTCAATGATTGCTTTTATGTCTTTTTTTAATTCAGCATCTGTGGTCTCTTGCATTAATTCTAATTTCACTTGCAAATCTTGTTCATTATCTTTGTATGCTTCTTCATATAAAGGCAATTCATATAATAAATCAAGAAAAGATGCTTTATCAAAATTGTGTTCTACATCTGTTTTTTCTAATTTTCTAATCAGCTCATCTAACTTTCTACAAACACCGCTGTTGTACTTAAACATTTCTAGAGACTTGATTTTAGATAATAAATCAATTGCCGAATCTATAGAATTATAGAATAAAGAATAATTACTGTATAGTTTACCAAATTCATCAAAATCCTTATCTTCAACCATTAAATCATGATATTTTTCATCTAATCTATCATTGAGTTCATCAATATACTTATCAATTTTTGGTTCTAAAGCATCGGATTCGTTCATTTTGTCACCAATCTTAACTGCAGGTAATCCATAAAGTCGAACCTTATCAGTAAGATTTACAACTGTTTCATGTCTAAATCCAGAGACTAAATTGTTTGCTGATCTTTTTGTTTGCCCCTTTGCATACTCATTTATTTGGATAATGGCTTGATTTATAACAGTAGTTTTACCTGTTCCTGGAGGGCCTTGAATAATTGCAATATCAGGTGTATTACAAATTATCTCAATAGCTTCTTTTTGATTTTCAGTTAATGATAAATCTTTAACTAAATTATAATTAATTGCTATTTCTTCTTTAGCAGTATTAGGAACTGGATCATCGGTAAACAATGTTCTAAGGTTCAAATGTCCTGGATCAGGGGTGACAATTTTCTTTTTGGCGTTTTCTCTACGTTTGAACATTGTTGCACTACCTTGAAGAGAACATGCTATATAACCATAGTCAGTTTTTAAATTGCTAAACACAGACATATTTCTTACATTTAGTATGGCTGCTTTATCATGTTCCATTACATATTCTACCGTTGCATATGTAATAGCTTCTTGATTGACTAAGTCATTTTCTAAGGTAATATAATCATTAAAACTTGCTATTTTAAATAGATTTTTAATTTGTAGATTACCTATTAATAAGACATCATTTTTTACACTTCTAAATTTTGTAAAATTATCCTCGTCAAAATATACAACTAATGCCTTATCAATATTGTAGCTAGAAAACACTATTGCTTCTTGATTCTTTAAAGATTGGAAAGTTAATTCTTTTTCTTTATCGTTATATTTGTTCCATAAATTAACATAGTTAGTGATATCTTTTGTAAAGGATTCAATTGCATAATAATCAGTTGCTGTAACATATTGAACCTCAGGTTTGATAGAAATGTTACCAGCAAAAAGAACAAAGCAATAGTCATCAGTATCAAATTTTGCAATTTTATTCTTTATGCTAAGATATCTTCTTCTAATGAAGTTAGTCTTTTCATTATTTTCTATAACTTCTTCTACATAGTGTCCTGCACCAGTTTTCGGGTCAATTATAGCTATCTTTTCTTTTTTATCAGATACCTTAGTTATGGCTAAAAGGATGGCGTTATTTCCATCCATTAAATTCATCATAAACATATCTTCATTCTTATCCTTATTAGATTGAAGGTATAGTTTATCTATTCCGATTTTTACTTCGTTGATAATGTTTAATTCAATAGAGACATAGTTGTTTTTTGAGTTAACTAATTCAACTCTACAAAAGTGTTTCTGATTAAAATCAAAATCCACTTCATTTGTAAGATTAAATTCGTGATCTCTTTTACCATAAACATCAACAACAAAATACCTGTTGTCATTTTTTTGAATTGAAAAAATTTTTTTATCAGTTTTTATTGATTGAAAATATTTGTCGTATACAGCATTAATATATAATCTATTATTAATAAAATCCATTATGCACAAATGAGAAGTTGTTTGTATTTTACTTTGTTTTTATAAAAGAATAAATACATCTTCTCCCCTTTATTTAGTTTCTTGTCATCAGAAAGACGACCTTTTTCACCACTTGAAGTTATATATTCACATTCTACTTTTCCAGTGTTAGAGATAACTAATGAATCATTGAAAAAGCTAAATGATATATATGGGTGTGGTGTTTCATAAATACAAATATTTTCAAAATCAAAATTATAAAGGGTCATTCCGTTATATATAACAATATCCTTATCTTTAAAGATACCTTTATCATCTTTAAATAACTCTCTATCGTCTTCATCTAAAGACTCTTTAAATTTATTAACAACTTCATCATGAATCGAACTTCCACAAACTGAAAAAAGAGAACAATACGATTCAGGTTTGAAGCTATTATCACATGAGAAACACTTTTTATCTGTATAAAAATTAAAGTTTCCGCATGAGCATTTCCATATTTTAGTATATACTTGGCAAAGATTTTCAAACCAAGTTCTCATCGAAGGACGAGTGTAGGGTAATTTTCTACCTGTATCATTAAATGTAGCATCAAACAACTTCATTAAATTAGCAGGAACAAAATGCCTGATAAAATCTTTAAGATCTTCCGGTGCATTTGTTTTACTATCACATAGCCATAAAACATCATTTGCATCAGCATCTGATTCAGTTGATACAGTAGATGCATCCCACCCACCAGATGAAGATTCACCATTATAGTCATTAATAAAAGGATGTTGTGATGTTAATATTTTAAAAGCCAAAACGGAGAAAGAAAATGAATCACTATATTGTGTATTTGGTGATACCTTTTTTACTACTTCTGGAGCCCCGTATCCAGGTGTAAATATTGTTGAAACTGTTTCATCATACAAATGAAGATTATCACAATCGATTAACCAAACTTTTGAGAAGACGTCTTTCTTTGAATAAAATACATTATTTGGAGATAAGTCACCATAGATCATTCCTTTTGAATGTAATCTTGCCAATACTCTAGATAAATCAATTAATACTTCAAGTTTTTTCTTCAAAGTACCATCTGAAATTAGATAATCTTTATACTCACCATAGCTTGTTGAATAGATTAAATTACTAACAGGTGTTAGCTCATTTAATAATTTCATTACATATCCGCACGTAGGCTTCTTTAAAATTATCTCAGGTCTACAAATATTAATGTCATCATCTATCTTCAATATAGAGATATCATTAATCCTATTTTTATAACTCTCATAGATTTGTTCATCTTCAATTATTGAACCATTTTTTACTAAGAATTTTAAAGCAATGTTTTTGTCTTTTGTACGACAAACAATACCTTGACCACCTTGTCCTAAAGGCTCACCATCAAGATAAATTACATTTCCATATATATCTTCTACTTTGTTTGGTAAATTTAAGCTTTCATCAATCATTATTTAATCACCACCATTGTTTTATCATCGTTTGAATACTTATTTGGCCAGTTATTTATTATCTCTACTAAAAATTGATTATTTGTTGTCTTAGATTCAACAGATATTGAACTAGCTAATTCATCTATAAATTCTCCTAGCACTTCTATCTTTAAATCTTCACTTATACCATCAGTGCATAGAATTAGCTTGTATTCAAAACCTTCTTCTTTTTTAATAATACTAGTATTCCAATTATAAAGCTTACTTTTGCTAAATGTCATGGTTTCATTGCTAAAATCATCATTTTTGGGAGATAAGACAGTTAATTGATCACCTTTTTTCATGGCACATAGCCCATCTCCAACTTGACATATGATGATGTTTTTTTCGCTTATTACGGTGAAGATACACGTAGTATCGGCTTTAATTGGCTTTATTGGCCAAATTGCTCTTTTCCATTTTCTTTGTAGTAAAGGTATTAGTTTATCCAATTCAAGATTCTTTTTTTGAAAGCATTTATTTATTTGCTTTTTAATTACTTTACATAGTTTTTTACTACCAATTTGAGAATACTTTTTGCTGCCCAAACCATCGCAAACAACAGCTAAAGTATACTCATCTTCATTAGCAATTAAATATGAATCTTGATTAGGCTTTTTTAGTTTAATATGTGCTTTACCTATTATAGAAGCACCATATCCTTTTTCTAACATGATTAGAAATCAAATTTTGGTTTGTCTTGATTGAACATTTCTTCTATTTTTTCCATGTCAATTGTCTCATTAGGATTAACACTCTTTGATCTAGCAATTGTCGACATAGTTACAAACTTGAAGAATTTACTTATTTCTTTAGCTACGCTGGCATCAAATACTTTTTTATCTGAATCTTCACCTAAGAATCTTTGAAGCATTTGATAATCAGCATCTTGACCGATTCCTAATGCCCAACGTTCACACTTTGATGTTCTTTTGCTAGTTAAGAATGTTTCAAGTGGTTGTTCCCATGCATCATTCGGTCTTCCATCTGATACTAGAATAACAGATGGTCGATATCCTTTGCTGGATACTTTTTCTTTGTCTTCAATAATATTTTGAAGAATAGTTAGTGCGCCACCAAGTGGAGTCATTCCACTAGCAGTTAATGGTTGATATTCAATACTGTTTACTGAACATAAATCAGTATGAAGTGCTGCTTGATTTCCAAAAGTTACAATACACATTTGAATATTTACTTCAGATAAATGTTCTGATTTGAAATCATTAATCATATCAACGACAGCGTTGTTTAATGTTTCAATTTTTTCACCACTCATTGAACCACTACAGTCAAGTAATAAAAATACAGGTAATGCTCTTCCATCATTTGATACAAATTTGTTTAAATCAATCATCTTTCATTTTCTCCTTTTCTTTTTAAGCGATTGCATAAGCACGTTCATCATATTTATAACTAGTTAATAGTGCTTTGATCTTCTTTTGTTGATATTCAACTCTTTCTTTTCTTTTTTCTTTAGAATAACATAATTTCTTGTTATGTTCATCCTCAAGAACCAAATCTTTAATATTCACACACCAACTTTTTTGTTGTTGCTTATTTTCACATTTAAGGTACATATTATTTTTATTTTCATCTACAAGAAGCAAATACTCTTCATAGCTTATTTCTCGCACATCAAGAATTGCATCATTATGTGCATGTTTCACTCTTGGAATATCTCTACCTAATCTAGCTGCTTCCTTACCAGATTCAGCTACTACAGGGAATGTTACAGGAAGATAATATTTTCTTCCAACATGTCCGCATTTTGTTGTTACTGCAAAATATTTTTTATTTTCCATATCCATTACCTCCACGATACACTAATATTTTAATTCTTCATAAAACATTGAACAATGAACCAGGAGTTCGAAAAAGAAAATAGCACCCTACTTTAACATAGGATGCTATCAAGAGTTACCCCTAATATATTAGCAATATTAATAGCTCTTTCGAATGTAGGAAACTTTTTACCAGCTTCCCAATCGTATATGATTCTAGAAGAAACATCTAGCATTTCTGCAAAGCGTTCTACAGTAATCTTTTGAGCATTTCTTATTCTGTAAAGATTAAGACCAAAATTGTTAATGTTAAGGGTTTTTTGTTGTTTGTCATTCATATTCTTATCCTCCGTACATTAACACTTACAGATAACTGAATGACACGAACATTATACTACAAATCTTGTAAAGGGCGGTAGTAAAATGTAGAAAAAGGGCGGAATGAAATTGCCTAATTATCTACATTTTTTTGTATACTGAAATAAGTGCACTTATGGAGGTATACAAAAGATGAGAATTGATATTTATGAGAAAGTGAGCTTATACAAAATGAATGACCTAAAGCCCAACTTTAGTGAAGTAGCGAGAACTTATGGCTGTGATCCAAGAACAGTCAAACGGTATTATGAAGGCGGACAAAACGAGCGAAAGTATTCAAAGAAGCCTAGTAAACTAGATGGTTATAAAACCATTATTGAAGAGAAACTCGATTTGGGTGTGAGTGTCATTTCAATCTATCATTTTATTCAAGATAAAGGGTATACCGGGAAATACACCATCCTAAAAGACTACTGTAAAAGGATTAAGAAAGAAAAAACAGAACGAGCGACAATTCGAATCGAAACCAATCCAGGGTTATCTGCACAAGTGGATTGGAAAGAGGATTTCAGTTTACACACAAAAAAGGGCGAACTGATTGTCTTTCAAATCTTTTTGATGATTCTAGGGTGTTCACGATATAAATACTTCGAACCGACATTAAACAGAGAACAAAAAACCCTGTTTAAATCGATGATTAACGGCTTTGAAGCTTTTGGAGGTATACCTAGAGAAATCTGGTTTGATAATATGAAGACTGTAGTCGATCGGTCTAAAACCCAATACAACCAAGTCGTATTAAATCAAAGCTTTTATTACTTCAGTCAAGACATTGGCTACCAACCCATCGCCTGTAGACCCTATAGACCTCAAACCAAAGGGAAAGTCGAAGCCCTAGCTCGACTGATGGACCGTTTGAAGGTCCATGACTATGAGATTGATTCTTATGAAGATGTCGAACGCATTATAAAACAGTTTCAAATCGACATAAATCAGGAAATCTCACAAGCTACCTATGAAAAACCCATCATCCTATTAGAAAAAGAAAAAGAGCATTTAAAGCCATTACCGAGTGCTGATATGATCGCGATTTATAAAGATGATCTCATCGAAAGAAAAGTCTCTAAAGAGGCGATGGTTACACTAGATAAGGTTAAATACTCTGTTTCAACCCAATATATCAACAAGGTCGTCCGACTAAAGATTCTTGAAGATATATTACACATCTATTATAACGAAGAATTGATATCAAAGCACAAAATCAGTAAAGAAAGATTTAATTATCATAAACAAGACGCCTTAGAGATACTGAAATCGGATGTCATGAAAGACAAAACAGACCAAGATATCGAAGCGTTTATACAGGAGAATATCAACATCTATGACGAACTATAATACAAGGTATCAAAGTCTAATTCAAAACCTAGATTTATTAAAACTCGAAACGATCAAAGAATACTTACCTAACTATATCGAAGCGATGAATAATAAGGAAACGACATTTACAGAAGCCTTAATGGAGTTAACTGAAAAAGAGATTCGATTTAGACAGGATAGAGCAGCGAGAATCAACTTGAAAGTATCTAACTTCCCCTATGAGAAACGGATTACGGATTTTGATTTCAGTTACCAACCTTCCATTGACAAGAACCAAATCGATGACTTGATGAGTTTACGTTTTATTGAACAAAAGGAAAACTTATTATTCATTGGATCCTCAGGGGTAGGGAAGACACATTTAGCGACCGCTATCGGGATTGAAGCTTCATCAAAACGAATATCTACCTATTTCATCAACTGTCACGTATTGATCAATAAGCTCGTCAAAGCTTATCAAGAGAATAGACATGAAGTGATGTTAAAACAGTACTTGAAACCTCAGATACTAATCATCGATGAGATTGGATACTTACCCATTGATAAGTTAGGTGCGAATCTATTCTTTCAACTCATCGCGATGAGGTACGAGAAGAGACCTACCATCATTACAACGAATATTCCTTTATCCAAGTGGGGTGAGACGTTCTCTGACGCAACTTTAGCCTCAGCGATTCTAGACCGATTGGTTCACCACTCGGTAGTCATTAAGATTACAGGGAAATCTTATCGTTTAAAAGGTAAAATTGAATCTTCTGAGCGGCCTTCAAAATCATTACAAGATGAAGGCGTTCAGTAGCACTTCATAACCGCCTTTATTCAACATTTTCATATCGCCTTTTTAATACATTTTCAAAACGCTATTGACACAAATCTCTCTATTTTGCAATCCACACGTCTTCGTACTCTAAGAATTCTTGAGTGCCAATTTTAAAGAAATTACATATATTTACTATCTCTTTTAAATTTGGCATTTTAAATCCATTTTCTATTTTTTTTAATTCATATAAATCAATTTCAGCCTTTCTAGAAAGTTCTTCTTGATCTATATTGTATTTAGCTCGGAGTCCTCTGATTTCTGCCCCGATGTAACTTTTGTTTAATTTGATCTTTTTCATCATTACATCCTCTTTTTGCTTGTATTATCTCACGTAAAAAGAGAATCAACAATGAACCAGTAGTTCAATTCATTATTTCAAATCTATTGTAATAGTTACAGTATCTTCATCACCAAGTAAATCAGTTAATTCACTTTTAGATAAATTGATATGTCCTAATTTCGTATAAGACCAAGTATTAGAATCATAAAATATTACTATTTGGTTTGATGAGTATAAAACTATATCTCCTGGACTAGTAGTTATTCTAGTATCAGATGATGGTAATGTAGAACCAATAGATCCTATCTGCTCAAATCCACCATACTTACTCATATTTATGGTTAATCCATCTTTAGCAAGATTCTTCAAAGCTCTTACCGAATCATTATCAGCCCATATTACATCTACTTCTATACCCTCTATTTTTAATGTTAATTCCATATTGGCAGTTTCATCTTCCTTAGTTGTTTGATTATCATCAGATGGAGTTGTAATTGTTGTACTAGGCTCATCAGTAGTTGGTTGAGTTGGTGAATTATCTGATTTGCCACAGGATGTCATTGTAATAAGCATAATTGCTAATAATAATGTTAGTACTCTTTTCATAGGCTATACCAATGGATTAGCTAAGTATTTAGCAATTCTATCTTCTGTATCAACGTTATCAGCATTTTGATTAATAACCAAAGCCTTTATTTCGTTATCATCTTTATCTTTTAAAACAAATCTATCCTTTTCACAATAGATATATTGACCATTGACTACAAGTCTTTGACCATATTTTTCACTATCTAGGTGAGTTGCATCTATTTCCTTTAAATATGGTTGAAAGGCATTTTCTGATACTTTTTGTTGTGTCCATAAAGCATACATACAATACTTACTTGTAGACTCAATCCAATATTTACCATACCTATTAGGTCTAAATGACGAGTACTTAATAAAATAATACCTCCACTCATATATAGAATTATTTTCGCATTGTGCAACATATTGCTGAATTAGATTATCTAATACATTATCATTAAAAGTTGTAGATGAGTTTAATAACTGAACAAGGCATCTTTTAGTTTGATCAAATCTTGCCGCAGAACTTTGATGGAATATCATTTTCCAAGATTGAGAATCATCAACTCCAAATGAGTATCGCCATCCTCGTTCAACTCTTGAATAATCTCCAAATGTTAGAAGTGCACAAGATATTTTATCCTTATCACATTTGAATAATTCAGTGAATCTATCGAATAAAGCATCATTTTCAAGTCCAACTACTGATATTTGTCCATTCAATAAATCATGGTCTTCTAATTTGTTTAAAGAAGGTACTTTTGCAACATTATTTTGCCTCCAAGTTAGCTTTAATTTTTCTTCTTCTAATTGTGTTGAATTATAGTTAATTGAAATATTATCTAAAATAGCTCCATTTACAATTATTGACTTAGTTTGTTCTAAAATACTAGGTAATCTATTACCACCAACACGGTTTTCACTATCATTCATTTCATCGTTAGAATTGGAGATTAAATTATTAACAATTCTAATTCTTTCACTCATTTGTGCATCTGTGATTGATGCCTTATTAAGAGCATATTGGATAAAAGCATATAGTAAAATGAATTTCGCAAAAGTAAAAGATCTGCTCCTACGTTCAGTGTAATTATCATAAAAGTTATCTAAGCAGTCTTTTAGTAAATCTGTATTATTAACATTTACTAATTTTGCTTTATTACCTTCAGTTTTTGTAGAAATAAATTTATCAAACAAATCTTCTTTTAAATTGCAGCCAAATTGATTCCAACAATCAAATGACTTTTCTAAAAAATCTAAATGCTGTTTTCTATTAGGATTATTCTCACCAAAATATTCATTAATTAAATCAAAATCATCGTAGCTTCTATTTTGAGGAGAATGCTTTTCTTCATAACAAATAACATCACAGATATATTTAAAATAATTTAAAAATAATGTATCTGTTAACCCATCATTACTTCTAAAATTCCACAAAAAATCTGTCCAGTCGAGATCAATTTTTGTTTCTATTTCTTTTGCCTTAGTTTTATCAATACTTTCTATTTGGCGTTCAAACTCTGCTTTAAAATGTTCAAAAGGAGTTAGAGGTTTTCCTCTTGAATTCATCTTTATATATAATTCGTCAGTTAAACCCATGTTTTTAATAGGAAGAAAATAGAACTTAATCTTCTTGTCAACAGTTAGTTTATTCCATAAATCAGTAATATTTTTAAAATATTTATCGATTTCATCTATCATCACAAGCATCGAACTAATTGTTGGATCATTTTTCCAATCTAACGGAAACCATGATTGATTAATTATTTGATCAGATAATGATGTCTCTGAATTAAAATCAGGATTAAAAGTTATTAATTCGTGGCAAAAATCTCTTGAACTATATCTAGTTTCATAAGTAAAGTTACTCAAAAAATCGTACTCAGAATTATCTATTTCACTCTTCTTAGCAGAATACCAATATAATAGGAACAAAGTTGTTAGTCTTTGTTGTCCATCTAACGGTGTTAATTTTCCTTCATTATCTATATCGCCGTAAATAAAATCTAGGCAGATTCCTTCGCCATTAACAGCATTAAGTAATGATGTTAAAAACCTATCTCTTATTCTTCTTACTTCATCATTTTTTCTGCCTTGCGCATAATCTCGTTGAATTATGGGAATGGCTACTTGTTTAATTTCAATTTCGTTATTCTCATCATTCAAATGGAACAACTCATTAAAACTACATAAATATGAATTTGCCATATTACTCTTCCTCCTTAAAAATCACAATAGGTTCAATGTAATCTTTTAAGATATCATTTATAGCCTTAACATATGAATCTCTATCAGTTTGTCCCCAAAAGTGTACTTGATTGGCACTTGAAGGTGTGTAATACTTTAAAAACACCATTTGCGTGCAATAAGGAATAAACTTACCTTTTTTTATCATTTCTACAATTTGGTTTCGTTTAACATCAAAGGTTGAATTATTCAAAGCTGCATTATCTTGAGTATTTAATAAAGCCAAATTTGAAATTGAATGTAAGTATTCAACACTCATGCTTTCAGAAAAAATGTTTTCGACCTTTTCTCTCATCTCATTAAATTTTTCACCATATCCTTCAGTCGGATAGCTATCAGAAAGCATATCAGTTATTTGGGTTTTTATTTCATCTAATTCATTTGCAGTTATTCTTCCTGCCTCAACTTGAATTTGACCAACTTCATTTAAAGATTCTTGATGTCGTCTTAGCCACTCCTTCCAAACAGCCACAGTTTTCATACCTTCAGATTGTTGAGCATGAATATGTTCTAGGCTCCATTTATTGCTCTTATATTTATCAAACGGGAACCATTGGCTCTCTTCACCATGCAGTCTAGTTGATTCAATATTGAACAGCAGTAATAATTTGCTAATGTTTCTATAATCAGTTTGATTGTCATAGCTCAATTCACCATAATTTTTATTATTTAGTTTCACTGATTTCTTTATTTCATCAACCAAAAGCTTATTAAATTCTTTTTTAGTTTTATTAATTGATAAGTTATATATATCTTCAAGTTTATATTCAACACTAATTAAATAACCAATTCTATGATATAAATCATGGTTATTATACCAATCTTTTAATATTAAAAATGTGTGTTGAATTTTGCGCCAAATTTCTAATAATTCCGTAGTTTTTCTCAAGTTATCGAAATAGAAAAAAGTTGCATACTTATCATTGCTGTCTTGAGTTTTTGAAATTAAATTAAGAATCAAATCAATTCTTGTTTGATATGTAGTTTTCGTATTATTTGTTAAGAAATACCAAAGTGAACTATTATGAAGTTCTTTTTCTATGTTATCCCATTGCAATGATATTTCTTCTTGTCTATTTTCAATAGAATTCTTACTTGATTCTGATAAGAATATAGCTTTTACAAGTTCTGACGATGTTAGTTGTATTTTTCCAATATTCAATCTTTGAAAAAGTGAATTGCCATCTTCTTGACTATCAACCTCATACCATATAACATCAACTTTTTCAGATATTTTTTTATAAAAGTTTATTGCTGCTAACATTGGGTCAGATTGTTTATTAAACCAGTCTTTTATTGAAAGATAGGCCTTTTTAATAAAATAGAAATCAATATTATCTTCTGATGAATCATCACTAATGTTATTTAAATACTGTTCAGAACGTGTTCTAACTTCATATGATAAACAAAATTTAGGCTCAACTGCAGGCAAATAACTTTTAATTACCTTCAATATTAAAAATATAGTTGTAAGTCTTTGCTGGCCATCTATTAATTCAAATATATTTTCATTTTTCTTTACAACAATTGGCTGTAAGCAATATCGATATTCTCTTTTCTCATCTATTTCCGAAATATCATCCAAAAGTTTAGTGGCTTCTTTCCCCCACCTATATCCTCTTTGATAAGCAGGGACAAAGAAACTGCCACTTATTTCTGATACATTTTTTGTTTCTAATACAATTGTATTCATTGCTTGCACCTCCTATTTTTGAAATCCCCAATATAGTCTAAATATATGGATAGTTATGTAAATTGCAAACTTAGTGTTGTATAAATTAACTGATTTAAATCTGTGTGATATTTTATCTCTAATATCAAAGCCATATTCATCAGTCAAAAACCATTTAAAAGTAAAATAATAATCTTCATCGATTACTTTTAGTAGTTCATCCCTGAAACTATTCTTTATGTTGTCATTAAATATATTATTTAATCCAATATAATCCCCGCTACCATCACGCTTCATTATATTCATTCCACATTGTTTCAAATAATGTCTAATTGATTCTTCTAATTCAAGGACTATATCAAAAATCGAGTTCTTATAATCTCCACTAAAAAATGAAATAAATAAGTCTGATAGAAACTGTTCTCTTGATGATTCAACTAGTCTATTATTGGATATAATGTTCTTTATGGTATTTTCCGTTTCGTTATCCATTTTAAAAGTGTTAAAAAAAGGATTAAAGATTAAATCGAAATATATATCAATTCTAAGTCCAATATTTTGAGTAGATTTTAATGAAAAATTTTGTTCTTCAGTCAATTCATTAAAATTTATAACTTTGCCATCTTGATCCAGAATATTTTCTTTAAATAGAGCAGATAAACCTTTTTTAGAATCCTCGTAATTTTTCTGTAGTTCTTCTAATGATAAAGGAAATGTTTCAAAAAGCAATTTATATAATTTGTTACTATTGCTTAAAGATTCGTACATTTTTGTATTAGCTTCAATTTGTTTTTTTATCTGCTGAAATTGATCATCAGGCAACGAAATACTATGATGCTCCAATTTAGATAATTGTTCTTTGTTTACACGTTCTAATTCGCAATCAATAATCTGATAATCCTTATCGTCATATTCTTTCAAATCATCCATATACTGCCTTACTTTTTGTAATTCAGTCTGTTTAAGATGATCATCAATATTAGCTAAATTGGCGAATATAAAGTTGCAATATTTTTTCAATAATTTTTGATATTCTTTTTTATCATTTTCTTTAAAATACTTTAAGAAATCATTGTATGTATCAATATAAAAATATGTTTCCTTCATATCGACTACAGTTTTATAAAACTTATTTATTATTTCAACATACTGTTGCTTAGTAAAAAGATTTCTTAGTTCTTTATCTCGTAATAAATAATCTGAAAGTGAAAAATATCTTAAAGTATCTTCTTTCCCTAAAATGATATTAGAAAAAAGAATATCGTTTATGTCTTTTTTTTCACTTGGATGTTTATATAAAGTCCATTTTAAAATTAATGATAAATTGTGTGCGGGTAATCCGCCATTTATTCTTTTGATATTCTCAAAATATAATATGCTGTATTCTTTACAGTCACTTACAAGATTACTATTACTTCTTAAACTACTATTAGACAACAAATAGTCAAGCACAGATCTTATTAAAACATTATACGAAGCGTTATAGTTTTCAAGGATTGTTTGCGCATCATCGGGTTCAACTTTTATGTTCTTATAAGAATAGGTTATAATCGAGTACTTTTTTAAAATAGAAATGAATGAATCATGTGAAAAATCTGACCTCGCGCCAAAAAAAATATTGTCAATATACCAATCGTTATATTGTTCTAAATTCATTTTTTCATTAATTTCATCCAAATATGTACTCATCTAATAATCCTTTCTAATCCAGTTGAATAATATCTATTTTTCTTTTCTCAACATATTCAACCATCTTCTGCTTATTTATATTATTGATATTCTTGCCCAAATAGATTACTTTTATCTTCGGTGCTTTCATTTTATCGTTTGCTTTTCCTATTAATCTCCATTCTTTTTGATATTCCCATTTTTTATATTTAGTTAAAAATAATCTAATAAAATGAGAAGAATCAGCTCGAATCTGTCCATTTGAAAAGCCTGTAATCATCTGACCTATAAAAGAACCAACTAGTTGCATAATAATATTTGTTTGTCTTTCATCCTGATATATTACAGGTAACACTCCTACATTAAATTCATAATCTGTAAGATCATATTCGATGCAATATCCACTATAGTTATTTGCATAATTTTCCCACATATAATCTATATCTTTTGATTCTGCTAAAGAACATATGCCAGTCTCTTTTCTAGCATTATATGCAGTCAAGAATAGTGGTTCTAATTGACTACTTATTTCTGGTTTATCAAGCATTTCAGGTATTCCAACTATCCAATTAACTAATTGTGCTACTATCTCTTTATACTCTGGAGCCATTTCCTGAAGTTCTAGTGATAAATCCAGCATAAAATTAGCAGGAACTGTACCATCTTTTCTCGTAATAGCTAATATTTTATTCTTAGCGTTTTCATAAGTTTCTTCACTAGAATATGGCTTGATTAACTCTATTATCTGATTAACACATTCTCTTTTTAGATTATTTGTTTCTAAATCTACTAAACGTTCAAAATCAACAGTGGTCATGCATTCAGTTTCATCATCTTCTTTTTCTGCTGGGCATAAATACAAATACTCATTTTCAAGCATATCAAAAGAATACTTATCAAATGGACGGTATTTATATAAACATTTTGGGCCACCATAGGGAGTTTGATGATTACTTGCGATTATTTGATTTAAATATACTATCTTTTCTTCGTTGGTCATAATTAGTCGTTACTGTTTTCTTCAAAATTTTCTACTTGTTCCATTACTTTAGTAAATACTTCTGGACTATATTGAGGTGGATAGCCATTCTTAACCAAGCAAATCTTTATTTCTAGTTTTAAATCATTTCTTACATTCTGGTTATTTAACCAATCTGCAAATGAAGATTTTGTATCAATGATTTCTTTTACTTTCTTAGCAAGTGTTTTGCATTTGTCATTGATAACAACACCATCAACTTCTTTATCTTCTCCATATTCAAAGTTATATTGATCACGAAGAGCAACCAAAATATCGTAGAATGCTTTTTCCTCAAATGTTAATCCCATCTTGCGGAAGCTTTCTTTGCTTTCATTCATTTCTTTTAATATTTTTAATGCTTGCTCTGTGGCTTGTTTAATAATATCTTCAGAAGCTTGTTCTTGAGTTGCACCGGCTTCTTCTACTGATAAATGTTTACGTCTCTCATGATACTCTTCAATAGTTTTTTCTAATAATTCTTGGAACTTCTTAGCTGCAATTTGATTTGTTTTGCTATATTCCTTAATTTGCTTTTTAAGCATTTTAACAAGAATCTCAAGTTTAGTTGCAGGCATCTTTATATCAGATAATTTTTCAAAATATTCAGGGCTAAAAATGTCTTCTTGTTCACCGTCAAGAATACTTTCAACCTTATTATATTTTAAAGCTTCTTCAACCATCTTAGATACATAACGATTCATTGTATCTGTATCTATTTCTGTTGTTCCACCCATCTTACGTACAAATCCAGCAATAGCCATAAAACACTGTGCTAATGCAGATTCTTCTTCACCCAATTCGCCTGATGGTTGGCATATTTCAAATGCTAAACGCATTCTCTTAACAGTTCTTAAGAAATATGTCTTAAATGAAACTTTATTAGATTTACCTTTACTATTCTCTGATTGTAATTCTTGAGTTGATTTAAATACATATTCAGCCGCTTTAGCTAATAATGTATATCTATCTACCGGATTGCAATTAGGATCTAGGAAAGGTTTTAAATCATAATCAGTAAATAATCGTTTTAAAATTTCAAGTTCTTCTCTAAATGAAGATGTAGCTTGTTTAACATCATCTTCAGTCGGAGCAACAGATGTGTCACCACCATAGATTTTCATTGCTTGACGCATATTGTCTCTAATTCCAATATAGTCAACAATTAGGCCATATTCCTTACCTGGATATTTTCTATTGACTCTTGAAATTGTTTGAATAAGTTGATGTTTTTGAAGTGGCTTATCATTATACATATATGTCAATGATGGTACATCAAAACCAGTAATCCACATATCTACAACAATTACTATATGGAAGTTAGATTTATCGTTTTTAAACATAGCATCTAAATCTTCAGAACGTTTATCATTTTGAACTCCACCTAAATAGTTATACATTTCAGTTGGATCATTCTTACCAACGCTAGCAACCATAGCTATGAATGGCATTGCTTTTAGTTCTTTTAATTCTTCTTTAGATACTTCTGTCCCCTCAGGTGCTTTCTTTTCAACAAACCATTCAGGGTATTTAGATTCAAATGTTTTTAATAATTTATATGCAATAGGTCTACTTGAACATACAACCATTGCTTTTTGAATTCTATTAGGATTCTCATCACATGCTTTAACATAATGGTCATGTATATCTGCAGCCAATCTTTCTAGACGTGATGGTTCACCTAATATTACTTCCATCGAACTCATAGCTTTTTTACTTGCAGCTATATCTTCTTCAGTAGCTCCCTCATCAGCACACTTCTTATAATAATTTTCAATCTCTTTTACTTTCTTTTTATCAAGTAAAACTTTAGCAATTCTAGGATGATACTTAATTGATACTGTAAGACCATCAGCTACAGCTTGATCCATTGTATATCTATCAATTTCATCACCAAATGTCTGATATGTTTCAGCAATAGGAGTTCCGGTAAAACCAACAAATGTAGCATTAGGGAATGCTTCCTTTAAAACTTTAGCGTATGGTTTAGATACCATAGCTTTCATGTTTTCATCTACATCTTTACTAAACTGAATCTTCTTTGAATGTTCAAGTTGAGTTCTATGTGCCTCATCAGAAAAACAGATAATATTGCTTCTACTATTAATTAAGCCTATCTTATCATCTTCTCTATCACAGAACTTTTGGATAGTGCAAATGTAGAATCCACCACTTTCTCTAGCACCCAATTCTTGTCTTAAATCTTTTCTACTCTTAACAACAGCAACTTCACCAAGATTTAAGAATTCTTTGCTCTTAGTGAATAGTTTCGCTCCTTGTTTTTGAAGTTCTTCTCTATCAACAATCATAACAATTGTTGGCGAACCAATTTCAGGTATATTTGTGCATCTTAAAGACAATTGACGCGCTAAAAAGGCCATTGTATAGGTCTTTCCGCATCCAGTAGCACCAAAATATGTACCACCCTTACCACTCTTCTCAACGACCGATTTAACAATACTTGCTTTCAATAATTTTGAAGCAAAAAATTGAGGATAGCGACATACAATTTCAACTTCATCTCTATCATAAATTGCGTCTTGGAAATAAATATAGTCTCTAAAGATTTCCAAGAATCTAACAGGTGAATAAACACCTTTTATCATTGTTTTAGTTTCTTCAAAAGGAAGCGTTGATAATTTATCTCTATCATTTACGCGTCTCCATGCATAAAAATGTTCATATGGCGTTCTAACTGTTCCTAATCTAGTTTTAACACCATCAGAAATGCATGCCAATGGACAATAATGTAATAAATGTGGGATATCTCTCCAATAACGAATATTGATTTGTTCCCATGCATCATAAATTGTAGCGTTAACATCAGATGGATTTTTAAGTTCAATTACACATAATGGCATACCATTAACATAAAGTAGGACATCGGGTCTTCTTGTTTCATTCTTACCATTATTTGTATATTCAATTACCAATTGATTAACAACTCTAAAAATATTATTATCTGGATTTTCAAAATCAATTAGCGAAACCATCTTAGCCAAACCATTATTAGGTATAAATTGAATTCCATTAACCATCCATCCATAAACTTTATGCAAAGTAGCGAAGTCACTTTCAGCACCAACTAATCTAACAGTATCAACAATTTTAGTTACTTCATCTTCAGTTAAATCTGGATTAGTTTTACTTAAAAATGTTTCTAAATCTTCATTGAATAAAACGTCTCTTTTGGTGATTCTTGTCATATCGTTGCCAGAAACATATTTCCAGCCTTCTTGTTCCAAAAATCCAATAAAAGCATATTCATATTCAGATTCACAATAATGGCCATTATATTCTTTTAGTTTTGCCATAGCTTATGCCTCCTTTGCTTCTTCTATCGATCCTTTAATCAAAATAGGACAAATATCCTTAATTTGCGATTTTAGTTTTTCGTTTATTTCTTTACGCTCTAAATAACAATTATAGATGTTAACTATAGACTGTTGAATTTCAATGGATGGGATAGGTATCTTAACATCTCTAATACAATCCATATCAAAGTTATTTCTAACACTACCTATTGAATAGAAATCTGTTGATCTCAAAAACTCGCTTCTCTTAAACCACATCATCAAATAATCTGGCATCAATTTCTTGATATTGTTTACATAAAAAACATTATAAATTGGAGAGCAAATGGAAATCACATCACCCTTATATAAACCAATTGACCCAACATTTATTCTTGGTGGACTATAAACGAAATCATCTTTATAAAATACATTATAGTTTGCTAAAGAAACGCCTTCCATATTGGCTCTCGGGTCAATAAACCCTTCTTTGCTAATTCCTAAAACATTGGTTATTTTCGCATCATTATTTTTTTCTGAACGTTCATCAATATATGGTCCAATCTCTTCACATGGCATTTTTCTTCTTAAATCTTCAATATAACCATCACATACAAGTTTTAAATCTTCTAATCCTCGTTCATATGACTTTTGATTTTCTAACATCGATAAATAAACATCTACAAATTTTCTTTGTGTTTCAATGTCAGGTAATTCTATTTCAATGTCACACATGTCTTCCCAGTTAAATGGTTCTCTTGCTGAGCCAAATGAATTATATCTGCTATATCTATCGAATTCTGGTCTGTTAAAATACATAAATAAATACTCTGGATTTATTTCTTTTTCATCAACATAGAAAACTACAGATATAGATGATACTAAATATGATTTACTTGTATTGTTAAATGCTAAAGAAATCTTATTACCCCTTCTAGATGTATCTGGTACATATGCAAATTGATTCGGTCTAACAATTCTATAATTATTTAACAAAACTCCTTCCATATTAGCCTTAGTATCAATAAACATCTTTTGAGTCGAAATTCCTCTAACATCTTCAAGAGATAGCTCTAAATTACTGTTTTTTTCATCAGATTGATATATATATTTGCCAAGTTTAATCTTTCTTAATACCATAACCTATACCCTCAAAAGCAGATTCAAGCATTTTTTGTGATTTTTTTTCTGTATCTACAACTTCAATCATTTCTTTTTGAATTCGCTTCATTTCTTTCTCAAAGTCTATATTTAAATCATGGTCAATAAATTCAATATATTTACTTGGTGTTAATGTCCAGCCCATTGACTCAATTGTATTTACCTTATTTTTAATTTCTTCTTCAGTAAGTTGTTTATTATATACCTTTACAGAACGATACAATTCTGGTACAGCATAATTGCTTCCATCTACACCTTCGCATTGCCAATCATGATAAATTTTTGCGGCTCGTTCTATTTGACCTGTAACATTAACCTTTACATTATCAGAATCTTTTGAATCTAAAGATGATAATAATACTTTCTTTTTATTTTCATTTTTTACAGGATTATCTGTCCAAGTTCTTAAATCCATAAATAAAATCTCATGTTCACGATTTCTTTGAATTCTATCGTGATATTTACCACCTTTTTTATTTTGGTTAAGAATCCACAACGTAACAGAAATATCGGTTGTAATAAATAATTCTCTTGGAAGTACAACAATAGCTTCTACTTTATCTTCTTCAATTAATTTTTTTCTAATATCCAAAGCATCGCTATCATTTAAAGCACCATTAGCAAGTAGAAAACCTGCCACTCCTTTTGGTCTTAAATGGAATAACATATGTAAAATCCAAGCATAGTTTGCATTACTTTCTGGTGGCGTTGGATAATCACCCCATTTTACATTGCCATATTCAGAATCATACCAAGGCTTTAAATTAAATGGTGGATTAGCCATTATGTAATCAAAATATAGTCCCTTATGTAAGTCTTTAACAAATGTTGAAATACTAGAATCACCTAGATTATGGCTAATTCCACGAAGAGCAAGATTCATTTTTGCAAGTCTATATGTAGCTGCTTCTTTTTCTTGACCATAAACATTGATTCCATTTAAATTGCCTTGTTTAGATTTAACTAAAGCTGCACTTTGAATAAACATGCCTCCAGAACCACAACAAGGATCATATAATGTACCGTCATAAGGTTCTACCATAGCAGCTATCAATTGAACGACGTCATGAGGTGTATAGAATTCTCCTTCTTCTTTAGTTGCGTTAACAGCAAATTCCTTTAAGAAGTATTCGTAAATTCTACCAATCAAATCCTTTTCTTCACCAAATTGTTTATGACTAATCTTATTTACTTCATCAACAAGTTTCTTAATGTCGTTGGCACCTAAGTTTCTTGTTGTAAATGTACTTTTTACAAAGCATCCTTTCAATTGATTTGATTCATTCTCAATAGCAACCAATGCTGTATCAAGTGCAACATTAAGAGATGGTGCTGGAGTATTAATGATTGTGGACCATCTAGCTTCTTTAGGAAGGTTATATGTACCATCAGCAAATGTTGCATCATCAAAAAATGCAGCTTGAATATTCTCATCGTCTGGATCAAGTCCCTCTTTTATAATTCTTTCTCTTAATTTGACAAGACCATCTTCATATTTTTCACCAATAAAACGTAAAAAAACTAACGTTAGCATCATATCACGTTTTTCAAAAAACGAACCAGAGTTACTTGCAGAACGAAGTATGTTTCTGCAATTAAATAGTATTGTATCTAGATTTATTGCTTTTTCAGTTGTTTTTTTTGCCATTATTCATTTACCTCTTTTATTTCTATATCATTTTCTTTAAATAGCTGTATAAGTTTTACTTTTACAAGCTTTGTAGGAGCGTACTTATCGTTTTCCCATCTGTTAACAGACATAAAAGAAACTCCTAATAATTTAGCAAGTTCCTCTTGAGAAAGATTAAGTTTAGCCCTTAATTTTAAAATGCCATCAGCATAGTCAATTTTAGCCATATTATTTACCTCTCTTAAATCGCTAACATTCTATAAAACATTATAACACTTTTTTATAAAAATCTCTAGTATATAGCAAATATTACCGTGTTATTTTTCAAATTTTCTCAAATTCTTATATTACATATAAAAAGAGCAACTATTACATTGCTCCTAATAAAGTGTATTTTGCCATTATTAATTGGCGTTTTCTCTTTTTCTTTGTTGAAAATCTTTTTGTTTTCTTCTATTTCTATCTCTTTGACAATCATCTCTTTTACAGTATAGTTGTCTATTAGATTTCATTTCCATATATCTGCCACAGCTTCTGCAAACACCAATATGTGTTGACCTAAAATCTTCAGTATCAATGCTTAAATCTAAATCTAATGAACCTGAATTCGTTGCTATAAATCTAGATAACGTATACCAACAAATATCAAATACTGAATTAATGTTTGCTGTAAAAACAGCTTTTGAATTTTTATAAATCAAACACATTTTTAAATCTGGAATCATTGATGATAAAAACGTTAATATTTCATCTTTATCCTTTATAATTGCTTTTCTAAATTCATCAATTGAGTTTTGTCTTGTATGTTCATGCTTATTGGCTTCTTGCATCGCTTTAACTATATCCCATGATGGATCTTCTTCATATTCGTCATATATGGTTGTTGTTTTATACTTTTCAAAAATATCTAAAGTATCGAAATATATACCTTCTTCATATAGATTATAAGCTGTAGCTGGATTACCATTAATTGCATCAATAAATGCATAATAAGCAGTAAATACAGCATATACATAGCTTAGTTCTTTCATGAAGTCAGATAACTTGAAAGTTCCATCGTAACCATCATTATAAATAATTGGTTTTTCTTCTTTCTTTTCAACATGATATTTTTCAAACAAATCTTCAATATCATAAGGATGCATATTGTTTTTGCACCAATCGATTATTGAATCAACGCATCCTTTTCTTTGAGCATCTCTGATGCTTTTTTTATTTTCAGCTGGAAGTGTGCTATCAACATCATATTTATTAATATCTCTTGCTAGATTACATAATTCAACTAGTAGTGCCTCTCCTGTTAAATCATAGTCTTCTTGTGGATTGATTAATGGTTCACTAACAGTAGGACGAATAATTGCACCTTCATCAGTTAAGGCATATTCATAATTAGAATAAACAACTTTTTTATATGTAATATTACCAATTCCACCAATATCTGCCATTTGGAGTTTTTCTTTATAGATTTTAGGAAATTTAACTTTCCATTTGTTGTCCATGTACTTACCATCTCTTGCCAAAAGTAACACCTCCATTTATAACCATTAGGCTAACCGTTAGAACAGATTTTGTTTGGTTATATTATATGCTAAAATGCAATCGAAAACAAGAGATTTAACGGATTTTAGTTTCATTTAATTGATAGCCGTTTAATCAGGTTTCACCCAATTACTTGTTTAACGATTAGAAATTATTTTGATTCTAAATTGGGTAAGTCCTTAAGTCTCTTGAATTCAAATCTAAATTATGGAGGAAAACAAAAATGGAAAAACAAACTATTAGTGTTCAAGAACT
>Ga0208694_1001214_pt1 | contig 33076 bp, 23 predicted proteins | sample AD_UKC078_MetaG_FD_184442 | JGI IMG/M metagenome (GOLD analysis project Ga0208694, IMG submission 184442) | Active sludge microbial communities of municipal wastewater-treating anaerobic digesters from USA - AD_UKC078_MetaG (SPAdes) (version 2) | ecosystem: Engineered > Bioreactor > Anaerobic >...
TGTATGGTTGGTTGCCGAATTTGTTCAAGTGGATCATGAAAATGGAGTTGCGAAAAATACCCTTGGTTGGACAGGCTTGTGAATCTGTCGGACATATTTTTATAGACAGAAGTAATCCCATGGCTGCCCAAAAGAGTTTGGAAAAAGCTGAAAATAGATTGGTTAAAGGTGTTTCTGTGGTTGTGTTTCCCGAAGGAACACGCACCAAGACCGGCAAGGTAAGTCAGTTCAAAAGAGGCGCTTTCCGTATTGCGACCGACTTAGGATTACCACTTTTGCCTATCACCATCAAAGGCAGTTTTGAACGGTTGCATCCCGGTAAACTTTTCTATGTTCATCCCGGAACCATAGAAGTTATCTTGCATGACTCCATAGACGTTAAATCCTATGGCAATGAAATCAATCCGGAATTAATCCGGCATACTTGGGAGGTGATCAATGGAGGGATGGAGTGATTATTCCTTCTTGAATTCTTTTGTATGGATATAATTTTCCGGAGTCATTACTCCAATTTCACTGTTCCTGAAATCCTTTGTGTTTCGTGTTAGTATGACGTTGATTTTACCGTGACTTACAGCAGCATAATGTTGTAGTGCATCTTCAAAGTCATTAAAATTGGAACTTAAAGCAGATTTTACTACTTGACCATCCATTTGAATGATATCTACTATGGATAGAAGTTGTGATAACTTACTCATAACTTTTTCATGCGTGGCTGTTTGTCTGAGTAAATAATAAGTATTGCTGCAAATGACCGGGGTGATATATCCTACTATTCTTTTTTCTTCACACCACGATAAGATGGTTGCTGCATGTTTAGAAAAAGGTTTGCGGTCGAAGAAAAAATCTACAATAACATCTGTGTCGATGAGAACTATGTCCATTTTATTTGAGGTATTTTTCGGTTAACTGTTTATCTAATTGGTTTTTGTAGTCGAAGTCATGTGGTTGCTTGAAGGAGCCTTTTAACGACTTGGTGATGGGGGCAATTTCCATATCATTGTTTGCTTTTTCAACAGAGATGGCTCTTAAATAATTTTCAACAATGTTTGAAAGACTACGCCCTTCACTTTTAGCATAATGCTTGGCTTTAATGATAACTTGTTGATCTATTGTTAATGTTAATTTTGTAGTCATGATTTCGTCCTTTCTCGTTTGATTAAAACCACACAAAGATAAATATATATTTTTATACGTGCAATAGAAATATAAAAAACACGTGTAAAACCCATGGATAAATGTCAATAATTTCGCCTATTTCCACTTAATAACCTTTAAAAACTCCGGTTTGACTCTTAAAAAATATTAATTTTTTTAATTGCTACATTTGTTTAATATCCTTATATACAGTTGTTTAATTCGTTTTTAATAGCCGGTTTATTTTATTTGTACAGTACTATGTATTGCAAGGTACTATATAGTTATTTACTTTTGCAGGGAATTTTTTGATTGAACGATGATAAAGCTAATCAATCTTCATAAGACTTATTATACGGAAGCAACATCTTTGCACGTATTGAAAGGAATAAACCTGACAATAGAGCAGGGCGAGTATGTTGCCGTCATGGGTGTTTCCGGTTCGGGAAAATCAACTCTGCTTAATATACTTGGTATCTTAGACAACTATGATGAAGGCGATTATTTTTTAAATGGTAAGTTGATTAAAAATTTGTCGGAGCGACAAGCAGCTAAATACCGTAATGAGATGATAGGCTTTGTGTTTCAGTCGTTTAATTTGATAAATTTCAAAAACGCCTTGGAAAATGTTTCTCTGCCTTTGTATTATCAAAAAATCAGTCGCAGGAAACGCAATATTATAGCCATGGAATATTTGGATAAGATGGGTTTGAAAGATTGGGCGTATCATATGCCCAATGAAATGTCGGGCGGACAAAAGCAGAGGGTGGCAATTGCTCGTGCCTTGGTTTCCAAACCAAAGGTATTGCTGGCAGATGAACCAACCGGTCAGTTGGATAGCAAAACCACAGAGGAAGTAATTCAGTTGATCACGGACTTGAATCAAACCGGACTAACTACCATTTTAGTTACTCATGAAAAATCAGTAGCAGATGCGACTAAGAGAATCATTCGTATCAAGGATGGAATTATCGATAATGATTAATGTTTAGCAACTGTCAATGGATATTCTTCAAGAAATATGGTCAGGTTTAAAACGCAATAAGTTGCGAACGGTGCTCACAGGCTTATCGGTGTCCTGGGGGATATTCATACTGATCATTCTGTTGGGAGCAAGTAATGGATTGAAGAACGGCGTAATTTCCAACTTCAGGGGGAGGGCTACGAATACGGTGCAGTTGTGGACAGGCGTCACTTCTATGCCTTTTAAAGGTTATCAATCGGGCAGATCGTTGAGCTTTACTGAAAAAGAATTAGAATATGTGAATGAGTATTTGCCGGAGGCAACCGATCCGACACCCATTATCAACAGGACATCGAACATCAGTTATCAAAATGAATACGGAAGCTATAGTATCAGGGGAGTTTTGCCTTCCTACGAACAAATCTTCCGGCTGAAATTTGAACCGCATGAAGGTCGGTTTATCAATGAAGTGGACGTTCGTGAAAATAGAAAGGTGATGGTGATAGATAAAAAGATTGCAGAGGTCCTGTTTAAAGATGAATCGCCTTTGGGCAAGTACGTCAATGTCAATCAAATTATGTATCAGATTGTCGGGGTCAATTCCAAAAAACAAGAATGGGGAGATGGCTATGCTTATATTCCTTATTCTACGGCGCAGATGGTTTATAATCCGAACAAGAAATACCATAGCATGGCGATGGTAGTACAAGACTTAAATACGAAAGAAGCAAATGAAGAATTTAACACGCGTTTAAGGACCAATCTGTCGCAGACCATGATTTTTGATCCTAAGGATACGCAAAGTTTGTGGATAAGTAACACACAGCGTGATTATTTGCAAGCCATGAGTATTTTTAGTGCCATCAGCCTGTTTGTAATGATAGTGGGTGTTTTAACCCTGATTGCCGGAGTGGTGGGAGTGAGCAATATTATGTTGGTTACCGTAAAAGAAAGAACCCGCGAAATCGGTATTCGAAAAGCTATCGGTGCTCCACCTACCCAAATTTTGTTGACCATCATCATCGAGTCAATTTTAATTATGGCGGTATTCGGGTACATAGGTATGATGGCGGGAATCGGTGTCACGGAAGTGGTGAATTTGGTGATGGAGCAATCGGCAGCAGGTAATCCGGGCGGGATGACGGTTTTTAAAGATCCGACCGTCAATTTGTACTACGTGTTCTTTTCTACCATGATTATGATTGTTGCAGGAATAATTGCAGGTTATATTCCTGCCCGGAAAGCCGTGAAAATAAAACCCATAGAAGCCATGCGCAATGAAAACTAACTACTAATTACTTAACTTCTTTAACTTCCCTAACTTCTTTAACTTCCAAAACAAACTACTAACTACTAAACAATGCCTTTCATAGATTTAGATAAGTATCACGAAGTATGGAATACCATCACAAGCAATAAATCACGCAGTGTGTTTACGGCTTTTGGGGTGTTCTGGGGCATGTTTATGTTAGTCGTTTTGGTAGGTGCAGGCACGGCATTGGAACGCGGTATTTCGTCACAGATAGAAAGCTTTTCAGCCAATTCCTGTTTTATGTGGACACAGCGTACTTCATTACCTTATAAGGGTTTCAGAAAAGGACGTAATTGGGATATGAAAAATGGAGATATACAACTGATACAATCGACAGTTCCTGAATTACAGTATATTGCTCCTATGATTTTTAGAGGAGGTGGTGGTTCTAATAATGTCAGTCGTAACGACAAATCAGGTTCCTATCAAATTAAGGGTGTAACTACGGATTATGCGTTGATAGATAGACCCAGACAGATATTGGGAAGGTATATCAATCAAGTTGATGTGGCGGAAAAGAGAAAGGTTTGCGTGATTGGAGAACGGGTATATGAAGTGTTATTTCCTCATGGAGAAGATCCGATTGGCAAGAATATTCAGGTGAGCGGCATTTATTTTCAGGTGGTGGGTGTATCGGGTAGTTATGGAAATGTCAATATCGGCGGAAAGGCTGAAGAGTCTGTGGTGCTGCCTTTTTCAACCATGCAGCAAGTTTTCAATATGGGAAATGCATTACATTTCTTGGCACTGACTACCCAACCCGGAGTGAAGGTAACGGTTTTAGAAGATAAGGTAAAAGCTGTTTTGAAAGCAGCTAATAATATTGCTCCTGAAGATGATTCTGCAATTGGTGGAATGAACATGGAGGAAATGTTTACCATGTTTTTCTATTTGGGAATTGGCATTGTTTCGTTGATGTGGGTGGTTGGCATGGGTACCCTGTTTGCCGGAGCAGTAGGAGTCAGCAATATTATGTTGGTAACCGTGCGTGAACGTACCAAAGAAATAGGCATCAGACGGGCAATTGGTGCGACACCAACGGCTATAGTCGGACAGATATTGATAGAGAGTGTGGTGTTGACATTGATTGCCGGCGTTGCAGGATTGATGTCGGGTGTAGGAGTTTTATCCTTGGCAGGAGAATTCCTGGAAGGAACTGCTGCTGAATTAATACAAAATCCGCAAATAGATTTTGGGGTAGCGATTGGTGCTTTGGTAGTATTGATGATTATCGGAGCATTGGCCGGTTTAATCCCCGCCAACAGGGCAATGAGGATTAAGGCTATTGAAGCGATAAGGGAAGAATAAAAATGATTAATATAACAACAATAATATGAAACGAAGATGAACTGATTTAATCAATTGTTTCGCTTATGCTAATGATTCAATGAGTTTATTGAGAGTTCCATACGACAACTTAAAAACAAATTACAATCGTATGAAAAAAGTATTCAGATTTATTTTTATTGCAATTTTAGTTGCGGGCGTGGTTGGCACCTTTGTGTTCTTGTGGAAGAAATCCCGCCCGAAGGTGGTTCAATACGAAATTGTTGAAGTATCACAAGGGAACATAGAGAAGAAAACTGTGGCAACAGGCAAGGTGGAGCCACGTAATGAAATTCTCATCAAACCGCAGATGTCGGGTATCATCTCCGAAATTTTCAAGGAGCCCGGTGATAAAGTAAAGGCAGGTGATATCATTGCCAAAATTAAATTAATCCCTGATATGGTTTCTTTGAATAATGCCGAATCAAGGGTGATCAGGGCGCAACTGGCATACGATCAAACTGCCAATACTTTTGAAAGAGATAAAAAGCTTTTTAAAGAAAAGGTGATCTCGAAGGAAGAGTTTGAAAAAAGCGAGTTGCAATACAATAACGATAAAGCCGAACTACGTGCTGCAAAGGATAATCTGAGTTTGACACGCGACGGTATCACCGGTGATAAGACCCAACTAAGCAACACCCTGGTTCGTTCTACTATTGATGGAACAATACTGGACATTCCGGTGAAAGTAGGTAATTCCGTGATTCAGTCGAATAATTTTAATGATGGGACCACCATAGCATCCATCGCCAACATGAACGATATGCTGTTTGTCGGCAAATTGGATGAAACCGAAGTGGGAAGAATTCATGCCGGTATGCCCATGGACATCACCATAGGCGCAATGCAAGGTGTGCGCTTAAACGCTGTGCTTGAATTTATTGCACCCAAAGGTGTCGATTCGGGAGGTGTGATTATGTTTGATGTGAAAGCAGCTGTTACTGTCCCCGAAGATATTTTTATCCGTGCCGGATATAGTGCCAATGCAGAAATTGTTTTTGATAGAGCCGAACAGGTCTTGCTGATCCCTGAAAGCTGTTTGGAATTCAGTAAGGATACGACTTTCGTTTATACATTGATTACGGAAGATCCACAAGAATTTGAGAAAAAACAAGTCGAAATCGGCTTGTCTGACGGTATCAACACAGAAATTAAAAGTGGACTTAAATTGAATGAAAAAATTAGAGGAACCGCGAAGAGCGACGAGAAAATAATGGTGAGTGAGGAACGGGAAATAGACTGATAAGAATGTTTAATGTTTAATCGTTTTTAATTGAGAACAAAGAGCAAAGACAAAAGAGCAAAGACAAAAGAGCAAAGACAAAAGAGCAAAGACAAAAGAACAAAGACAAAAGAGCAAAGACAAAAGAACAAAGACAAAAGAACAAGGACAATGAATAAACCAGACAACGCGACCCCGCACCTCGGAACCCGTAACTTCTCTAACTTCTCTAACTTCTCTAACTTCTCTAACTTCTTTCTACTTAACTTCTTTAACAAAAAAACAATCATGCATAAATCATCATTAATCATCATAACCTGCATACTCACAACTTTGACGGTAAAATCTCAAACGGTGTTTACCCTTCAGCAATGTATTGATACTGCATTGTACCACAATCGCAACATCAAGCAACAGGAGTTGAACCGGCAATCGCGTGAAATAGCTTATGAACAGGCGAGGATGAATCTGTTGCCGAATTTGAATGCTTCCGCAGGTCAGTACTTTACCTTAGGACGTTCGCTGACTGCCGACAATATTTATGAAAGTATCAATTCATCACGTAGTTCTTTTAATTTATCAAGTGGCATCACCTTGTTCGACGGCTTACAAATGAAGCACAATATTGATGCGCGTAGGGCAGAAATGAAGGCGTCGGAAGCTGATTTGGAAAAGATTAAATCAGATATAGAGTTGAATGTGACGGTTGCCTTTTTACAAGTGTTGTTGTATAAAGAGCATGTACAAATGCAGGAAAGTCAGTTGGAATTGACGCACCAGAAGATTGAGCAAACATCCAGGTTGGTAGATGCCGGTAAACAAGCGGAAGGGGTGTTGTTTGAATTAAAAGCACAATTAGCCAAAGAAGAATTGAATCTTACGCAGGCTCGGAACAATCTTAAATTGGCTTTGTTGGATTTGGCTCAGATCATTGAAATTGAGGATTTCGAACATCTGGATGTGGAAATGCCGGTTGATATGTTGATGGACGAACCTTTGCTGACTTCTGCTGATGAGATATATAATGCTGCAGTTCAACATCGTCCCGAAATTCTCGGTGCCGAATACAGATTACAAAGCAATGAGAAAAATGTGGATATCGCCCGTTCAGCTTTCTATCCTTCATTGAGTTTTGGTGCTTCTTTGGGAACAGGATATTATGATATGAAAAGGGATGTTCCCAATGATGCATTTACAAAGCAATTGAACGATAACTTGAGCACCAATTTTGGCTTCAACCTGCAAATTCCCATTTTCAATAGATTGGAAGTTAAAAATCGTGTGAGTTCTTCGAAATTGGCTGTGGAAAACAGCAAGTTAGAGATAGAAAACGCCAAAATGGACTTGAGAAAAAGAATTCAGCAGGCCTATCAAAATGCGTTGGCTGCACAGGCCAGATACTTTGCGGCCAAAAAATCTGAAGAAGCCTCGAAAGAAGCATACCGGTACGCCGAGCAGAAATACGAAGCTGGGAAAGCATCCGTATATGAATTGTATCAGGCAAAATCAAACCAAACGCAAGTGTTGGCAGAACTTTCCCAATCAAAATATGAATATATGTTGAGAATAAAAGTATTAGAATTTTTAAAATGAATGCAGAAAAGATAAAAACCCAATTACGCAGAGGCTTTTTGGAATATTGCATTTTGCTGATTCTGAAAGAAAAGCCTTCTTATGCGTCCGATATTATTGAAGCATTGAAAAATGCCAAGATGATAGTGGTAGAGGGGACTTTATATCCCTTGTTGACGAGATTGAAAAATGCCGATATCTTGGATTATCGCTGGGAAGAATCTTCGTTGGGTCCTCCCCGAAAGTATTATGAAATGACGGAAAAAGGAAATGAATTGCTCAATGAATTAGAGCAATCATGGGAAGAGTTAAATTCAGTAATTGAAAAATTAAAAAACAAATAAGATTACGTTGCTATGAAACGAACATTTACAGTCAATTTGAACAACACAGTTTTTAACATTGATGATGATGCTTATGAAGTATTGAAAAAGTATCAACACGATGTTGAAGAACGTCTTTCTCTTGAAGAGAGGAAAGAAGTAATGGCTGACATTGAAAGTCGTATTGCCGAACTGTTCTACGAAAAATTGCAAAAAGGGAAAACGGTTGTTACCTTAGAAGATGTCGAAGCTGTCATCAACATCATGGGCAACCCCAATCAATTTGAAGATGGAGACTTTGATGAATCCGCAAAATCTTCCGGATCTGATAAAAATAAACGTAAAAGGCCCAGGCGGAAATTATACCGTGATGGAGAAAACGCTATTTTGGGTGGTGTTGCTGCCGGATTAGCCGCCTATTTAGGCTGGGAGGCAATTATTATCAGGCTAATTTTAATTATACTCCTTTTCCTTGGATGGGGCACGCTTATTCCTATTTATTTGGTGATGTGGTTGATAGTGCCCGAAGCCAAAACTATTTCCCAAAAATTGGAAATGCAGGGAGAAGAAGTGACCATTGAGCGAATAAAAGAGGAAGCTCAAAACATCAAGAATTATGTCGAAAGCGAAGCTTTTAAGACTTCGACTGCTTCGATTGGACAGAGGTTGGGTAGCATTTTTTTGCTGTTGGCAAAAATCTTCCTGGGCTTTATTGCTGTAGTAGTGGGCTTTGTAGGCTTAATAGTAATAGGAGCCTTGATGCTAACTTTATCTTTGATGATTTTTGAACCATCCATGGTGATAGGTGCTTTCCCCGGATGGGAATTTCTTTCTCCGCTTCGTACCGCATTGATGATTTTAGCATTGCTCCTTGTCATCGGTATTCCCATTTTTATGGTGGTATTTGGGGCAGTACGAACCATCAGGAAGAAGAAAACTAAAACCGGAGCTTTCCCTTGGGTAATGTTTGTGCTGTGGTTAATAGGCGTGTTTATGGCTATAGGGTTGGGGGCTAAGACTTTTTTCCTTTGGAGTCAAAATGATTTTGATATACCGGGTGTTTATTGGTCGGATAATATGGATGATGATTTTGTTGATGAGGTGAGGACTGTAAATGCGTTTCAATCTTTAAAAACCGGTGGAGCATTGAAAATTGTTTTGGTACAAGACACAGTACAGTCAGTTGTTGTGCAGGGTCATCCATCAGCATTGTCATACCTTGTTACAGAAGTTGATGAAGACGGAGTTTTGAATTTGTACAGACAAAAAGTCAATTTGAACCCCGGTGTCAATCGTCCCATTCGTGTCAGCATCGGAACCAATCAAATTGAAACCATTGATTTAGCAGGAGCTTGCTCGTTGGAAACCACGGAGAAATTTCAGGCTGAAAACATGAACTTGATCCTGTCGGGTGCTTCATCAGCAGATGTCAACTTAGCCATTTTTCAAAATTTGAAACTTGATCTTTCCGGTGCATCCAAGGCTGAGCTTGAGGGACATAGTTATCGGTTGGACGCTGATGTTGATGGTGCTTCTAAATTGGATGCCGAAGAATTCATCGTAAAAAATGCAGATATACAGGCTTCCGGTGCCAGTTCAGTCAAAGCCGATGTAAGTGATTCATTAAAGATTCGTGTGAGTGGTGCCAGCAAGTTCAAATCCGAGCGCAAGCCCTTGTATTTGCAGAAGCATGTAAGCGGTGGATCAGTAGTGAGGGTAGAGTAATCGTTACCAGAGCACATAAGAGAACCCAAGAGCTGACTTGAAGTTAGTCCTGGGTAACTTTATGAAGATATAAGAAGATATAAGTGTGAAACAGATGTAGGTTTATATCATCAAGAAAAAGTTCATAAATCCCATTTTCATTCCTTAAAAAATAATTGTACCTTTGTGTCCGCAAAACGGTTATTCTTACCGTTTAATATATCAAGGAATAAATTCATAAATTTATAATTGTAAAAACATGAGTAGAATTGAAAAAATCGTTGCTCGCGAAATTTTAGACTCACGCGGCAATCCTACTATCGAAGTAGATGTGTTGTTGGAATCAGGTGTTATCGGTCGCGCCGCTGTTCCATCAGGTGCTTCAACCGGTGAACACGAAGCTTTGGAGCTTCGCGATGGTGACAAATCCCGCTATTTGGGTAAAGGTGTATTGAAAGCTGTTGCCAATGTAAACAAAGTGATCGCTCCCGCATTGGAGGGTGTGGATGCTTTGCAACAACGTGCTATTGATATGCAAATGATTGCATTGGACGGTACTAAAACAAAATCCAAGTTGGGTGCTAATGCTATTTTAGGCGTTTCTTTGGCTGTGGCTAAAGCTGCTGCTGAATATCTTGGTTTGCCATTGTATCGCTACATCGGTGGAACCAACGCATTTACATTGCCGGTTCCCATGATGAATATTATTAACGGAGGTTCTCACTCGGATGCTACCATCGCTTTCCAGGAGTTTATGATTCGTCCCGTAGGAGCAAATTCTTTCAAAGAAGGTATCCGTATGGGAACAGAAGTTTTCCACGCATTGAAAAAGGTATTGGCAGAAAAAGGTTTAAGCACTGCAGTGGGTGATGAGGGTGGTTTTGCACCGGCATTGACAGGTGGTACTGAGGAAGCTTTAGAGTCAATTCTTACTGCTATCAAAAATGCGGGTTACAAGCCCGGAAAAGATATTACGATTGCTCTTGACTGTGCTGCTTCTGAATTTTTCGTGAAGGGGATTTACGATTATACAAAATTTGAAGGTGCAAAAGCTCCAAAAAGAACATCTGCTGAGCAAGCTGCATATTTGGAAGAATTGATAAGCAAATACCCAATCGATTCAATAGAAGATGGTATGGACGAAAACGACTGGGATGGTTGGAAAATCCTTACTGACAAAATCGGTGATAAATGCCAGTTGGTTGGTGATGACTTATTCGTGACCAATGTTGATTTCTTGAAAAAAGGCATCAATTCCGGTTGTGCCAATTCTATCTTGATCAAGGTAAATCAAATCGGTACTTTAACTGAAACCCTGGATGCTATTGAAATGGCTCACCGTGCAGGTTATACTTCAGTTACTTCTCACCGCTCCGGTGAAACCGAAGATGCTACCATTGCCGATATTGCTGTGGCTACCAATTCGGGTCAAATCAAAACCGGTTCGGCAAGCCGCTCCGACCGTATGGCTAAATACAACCAGTTGCTTCGTATCGAAGAAGAGTTGGGTGATTTGGCGGTATATGGTTACAAGAAATAAGTTCGCTGACATAATTATATGTCGTTGAATTATAAAAAAAGGGGCTGTCTCAAACGAGATGGCTCTTTTTTACAAAAAATCATTAGAATTTACAATGGATAGGCTGACATTTCCATAATATTTTTTTAATTTTGGGAATTAAATTCAAACGCTCTAAAATCGATAATAATATGAATTCCAAAAAGAATTTTATCCTTGATACTAATGTAATTTTGCACGATTACAAATGCATCCATAATTTCGAAGAAAATGATATTTACATTCCAATGGTTGTGTTGGAAGAGTTAGACCGCTTTAAGAAGGGGAATGAGCAAATCAACTACAACGCCAGGGAGTTTGTACGCGAATTGGACCTTTTGGCTAATGAGCAATTATTCAAGGATGGTGTTGAAATAGGGGAGGGGATGGGTAAACTTTACATTCATATTATTACCGAATACCCTCCAATCATTTCCAAGGCATTTCTTGAAAGGACTCCAGATCACAGCATTTTGGCAGCGGCTCTGCAGTTGAAAACCGAGAAAAAAGATATGAAAACCATCTTGGTATCCAAAGATATCAATTTGCGGATGAAAGCGCTTTCATTAGGTATTCCTGCGGAAGATTACATCAACGACAAGGTCACCAATCATAATATTTTTGATAAGAATCATGAGGTTTATGAAAATGTGTCTTCTGAATTAATCGATGAATTGTACGGTCCCGCCGGAGAAATTTCAATTGACTCATTAGAATTTGCTTCAGATATTGAACCGCAAGAATGTTTTATACTGAAAAGTAATCGTTCCAGTGTATTGGCGAGATATGTGTCACAGACGGGCATGATTCGCCGGATCATGAAAGAGAGATGTTATGGAATAGAGCCACGAAATGCCGAACAGACTTTTGCCTTGAATGTGTTGACGGATGATGAAGTTAAATTGGTGGCACTTACCGGTAAGTCTGGAACGGGTAAGACTTTGTTAGCCCTTGCAGCAGCTTTGCAAAAACATGAAACTTATAAACAAATTCTATTGGCACGACCGATCATTGCTTTGGCTAATAAGGATCTTGGGTATCTTCCCGGTGATGAAAAACATAAAATTGCTCCCTATATGCAGCCATTGTTTGATAACCTGAATGTAATTAAAAATCAATTTTCCTATCAGGGAAGGGAAGTTCGTCAGATTGAAGAAATGCAACGCAACAACCAGTTGGTCATAGAAGCATTGGCATACATCAGAGGTAGAAGCTTAAGCGAAACTTATTTTATTGTTGATGAAGCGCAAAACCTGACGCCTCACGAAATAAAAACCATCATCACCCGTGCAGGAGAAGGGACAAAGATTGTCTTTACCGGTGATGTTCATCAGATAGATTCTCCTTATTTGGATATGTATTCCAATGGCTTGGTGTATATGATTGATCGTATGCGCGGGCAAGATATTTTTGCGCACATCAATTTGATCAAGGGTGAAAGAAGTTATTTGTCGGAATTAGCAAGTAATATCTTATAGTTTTTTCATTTACACAAAATATCCAAAAACACAAAAAAGCCAACTAAATCATTGTGTGTGAGACAGTTGGCTTGATTTTATTAATTAATTCTTAAACAATCATTCTGTGGTTTCAGGCTCCTGTTTATTATTTATTGCAGAATTATCAATTTCATTTTTTTCAGCTTGAATAAGCTGTACCGGTTCAGATGCAGGTTCTTCTTTCACTTCAATCTTCTCAGAATTAACTTCCCTAACTTCTATAACTTCCTTAACTTCTTTAACTTTTTCAATCCCACTAACTTCACTATTTTCTATAACTTCTTTAACTTCTTCAACTTTCTCAACCCCACTAACTTCACTATTTTCTATAACTTCTTTAACTTCTTCAACTTTTTCAAGCCCACTAACTTCACCATTTTCTATAACTTCCTTAACTTCCTCCACATTTTCTTCAAGCCCAACAACTTCACCACTTTCCTTAACTTCCTTAACTTCCTTAACTTCTATAACTTCCCTAACTTCTTTAACTTCCTCAACCTCCTTCACCTCTTCAACAGCTTTATTAACTTTCTTAATTTCTACTCTCCCATCAGTTTCAGTAAAAGCAAACGGCCTATAAGGTGGTTTAGGTTTCTTTCTGCCCAGACCAACACTCAATCCCAATTGTATGTTAGTATTGGCTTTCGTCAGTGGTATGAATTGTGGATTGTATCTTAGAGGAATGTAATCACAAGCAAGGAATATATTAGCAACAAACAGGTTTAAACCCAAACCAAGACCTATGGATTGTCCCATGCCATTTGTCACTGTGTAGCTGGTTGATAAATTAAACATAGATATGGGCTTAAAATTTAGCATACTTGTAATTTCTGTAATATTGTTGCGTGGTGTAAATCTGTTGGAGAATAATAGTCCAAAACTGATCTTATTATTTAAAATGCCTGCTTCAGCCCCAATGTTCAACATAGGGGGCAAGCCTTCAACTAATTTTTCTTGCTCATCAGAAATAATAGGTTTTGTCATATTTAACATCTGCTCTTGTATGGCAGCAAAGGGATCGTCACCTTCTTCCATCCCTTCGAGGTTAAAGTCTTCTACACCGGTATATTCAATTTTTCCTTGTGCCCGTGCTATTTGATTGCTGTTTTTATTCCATCCGACAGCACCCAGATCAAGGAGACTTGCCGACACATTGATGCTAAGCGGACGAGATGTAATAAGTGCGTAAGTTGCACCTAAGTCGAATGTCGCACCCATACCGGCTAATCCCGCTTTTGTAAAATTAAAGTCTTCAATGGCATTGTCAGCATCAGGAACCAATTCGAGTCCTGTCGCATGAATATCCAACACAGCATTCGATTCAACTGTCCATTTATCTTTATTCATGTCAATCAGCAATTGATTGATACCAACTCTTGCCCTGGCTCCGCCTAGTAAAAATTTACCTTTCACACCTACCCGCAATCTGTCCATTACCTCGAAAGATGATCCTAAAGATATTTCACCCAACATGCGGGCTGAGAAATCAAGATTTTGGATGTTGTAAGTATCTCCTTCTTCTGCAGTCATGCCTTTCTTGAAAAATTCAAAAAATGGTTTCGGTATAGTCATTCTGGAATAGATGCGAGTAGCTACTTCGAAATTCCAAAATGAATTTCCTACAAAGAAACCGGTACTTAACAGGCTCAGGCGATTATTTAGTCCAATATAATTATTATCCTTTAGCTTACTTAAAAACTGGTCCGGCGTAACATCCGGGTGCATAAAAGTCAATAAAGGACCACCGTTTGGATCCGGAAAAATAAAACTGGTAAAACCTAAATTTGATTGTAACTCAATCACTGTAGAACCGACTCCAGGATAGGACAAATATCCTCTTGCAGGAGTTAATGCCGGGTTCAACAAGTGGTTAAGCGGGGCATTTTCCATGAAATAACCGATTCTCGCTACAGATTGTGTATGTACAGGTTGCAGTGTCAATAATATTGCTGCAAGACTGATTAGTGTTTGATATTTTAACTGTTTCATATGCATGTGATTAAATATTTATATGGTTTTAAGGTCAATTTTTATAGTGTTATGTTAATGCCTCCAAGTACACGTGCCTTCAGGCTTGCTTTGATAAAGTTTGTAGGTTTGATGGGTGTTCCTGCAACCGTTTCATTGGAGCTTGCCTTAAACACAAGAGCCACTTTGTTCAAATCTTTTAGCTTTTCTAAATTATCAGCCAATTTTATTTTAATGTCTGACTCTACTCCGCTTCCGTCGGATGCACCCGCAAGGATTTTTTGTTCCGAAGAGGTAGCTAAAATTTTGTTATTGGCATCCATCATGATCAAATCCATATCAAGATCCAAAGGAATAGAATTGGTTATTGTGGCTAAAATTTCCAAAGCACCTGTTTTCAGGTTTAAATCCCCAAGTTCCAAAATGACATTTTCGATGGTATCCCTCAATAATATGTTCAAGTCCTTTCCAAAAGATAATGGTATGATGATGTCATATTTTACCTTCAAAGTATAATCAGCATCCAAATCAATTATATGTTGTGCATCTGTATTGATACGAGGTACAAACTCAACCAGTACAGAGTCCGGTACGGGTTTGAACAGATTCTGTAGATGTGTTTCCGTAAAAGTGTAATTGTTAGGCATACCTGATTTTTTAGGAGCGTACCAATAACCCGTTTGTATGATTTCATCCGGAGAATTAACTTTTGGCAGACTGAAATTCAAAGAAATCTTTTCATCTGTAAGTGCATTTCCGTCAATGAATTTAGTCAGTGACAATTTGGTATCGAACGGAATACCCAGATTACTTTCTGTTTTGAGTGCCAGGATAGGATTCAGTACATCAAGCACCGCATCCTTGTTTCTCATAAATTCCGGGAAATTATCCAAAGGAACATTCGGAATTTTCATTTGATCACCAAGATCAATATCTACCTTGCCATACACTGATTTAAATTCAAGTCCTTTGAGTTTTATAATCACATCGGCGGTAATGTTTTCACCTTGTAAGTCTTCAGTGTTGATAGTCGGATTGTTAACCGATATATCCACATCAAAACGAACCTTATCATTGACTGTCAACTTGCCACTCAGTTCAGAGGCATCAAATTTAAATCCTTTGACATTGATTTTTTTGATTAATTGGTTGTTCCTGTCAAATGGTTCGTCAATAATCAATTCGTTTTTATCATTTGTTATTCCGGGTTCAAGAATCAACATATCCGGAAATTTGAGTATCATATATGCATGTAACAGACTGTCTCCCAGATCAGGCATGTTGTTGAATACCATCTCAAGCTCCATTTCCCCTCCATCCTTAAACAAAATACTATCCAATGCTATAATTTGTGATGGTATATCTTCAATTTCCATTTCCATAGAGGTTGAATCTACATTGTGTGCTACCAAAGTATTCATTTCAATGGACGTGGCCGTTATATTCATGTTTGAGACGCTTGCTTTGAAAGTTAAATTTTTATCTTCTAATGAAGATATTGCCGTTGAATTTACGATACCCTCAGTCAACAGAATACTTCCGGTGATATAGAAAGTGTCTTTCAGTGATAAATAGCCTTCATCCAAATCCCGATTGATACGGAAAGCCTGCAACTCTAATTCGATGTATTCGGGTATTGCACCTTTGATGTGATATTCGTTGTTATCGTTCAAATGATCATGCGGGTAAAACATGTAGAGATCACTGAATCGCAGGACTATTTCATCGCCTTCCAGTGGGAGTGGCAAATCGGGCTGCATAATATCAATACGAAGTTTACATCCGGATTCAAGATTCACTATCCCTAATCTTCTCACATTTTCAGAAATATTAATTTCATATTCAAGAGCTACCGGAGTGTCTTCTATGTCCTCTTTTATGGGGTTAGTAACTACCGTTGCATGATTTAACTGAACGGCTGTTTCAAATTTCAGGTTAATAGCGGGGTCAATTGAAGTGTTGATGTCTTTGCTGTTAGCTCGCCCATTTATACTAATTTGACCGGTATATGATACTTCTCCCGACCATTCGAGGGTTTGATTGATTATCGGTGTATCTTCAAGATTAACCTCTTTCAAATTCAGTTCAATAAGATAGCCCTTTTCAGTATCAAAAGGAATATTTTGTACTGAATACACATTGCCCGATAAATTGGGTGTATTTTCATCAAAAATACAATTATCGGGAAAGGTGATGACTAAATTGTCAATTTGGTAATTAGAATTTGTCAGAGGTGGCAAATCATCGGGATCAGTTGTTACATGGATGATCAAATTCTCATTATAAGTAGTACCTGGTGTTTTTTCCAAATGTAGGGATAGGATTTTTTTGATTTCAACCGGCATTGTATTGTCAAAAATTACAAAATTCGATTGATCTGTTAAATTACTCGTAAACGTCGGAATGTCAAAATCCATGTTTTTAATTTTAAGATTGGTTAATTTGACATGAACGATCAAATCTATTTCTTTGGCTGATTGTATTTTATGGGGTTTAACGTCACCCTTCGCTGATATAGAGCCACTTACATTAACGTCTTTACTGAGGTTAATCAGGCCGTTTACTGCAGTCGGGAGGTTGTGGAATGCATCAACTGTTAATGTTTTAGTTGATGTAAAAAGGTTGAAATCATTTAATTCTTCGGTAAATACTATCTTACCACCCGTCAAAGGTGCAAAAGGGTCGAAAACAAATAAATCTGAAGGATCAACGGTGATGTTAGGCGTAAATATACCCCCTTGTATGGATTGCTGAACATCACCCAATTCAACTTTAATTTCTAAGGTGCCACCTGCCTCTAAATCTATTTGATGAATATTCACAACACCATCCGGTACATCAATCTCATAATTGATTGTTACAGCAGGAATACCATCAAGAGGAATATCGGGCAGATCAAAGCTTACACTTGTTGGATTATCCATTTCTCCCGGAAATGTATTGAAAGGATAAGAATTTGCCAGTAAATTATCTTTATTGGACTGTCTGTCAATGGCATCTAACTCCAATTCATTTGCATTTAAAGCATAATCAGAAAAACCGATATTGAAATTAGTGTTCAAATCTACGGTAGGAACAATGTTTCCAATTTCAATGAGAGGTATGTTCATGTCAGTCACCTGAGTCTTGTTGAAATCCGGAATGGAAAAATCGCTTATGTCAATATCACCAAAATCTATTTTGGTAATTTGTGAAAAAGTCTTATCATCAAACTTCAACTTACTAACATCCACATCTCTCAACAGATCGTCTAAAGTCACAGAATCGGAAATATTTATACTGTACCCGCCATCTTCCATGGTTTTAAGAAACTCCAAATCATTAGAATTTAGAAAGTCGCCTAAGCGCATAGTGTCAGTAGTTCCAATGGGTAAAGCCAAAGAATCACCGCCCACCTGTATCTCGGTATTTATACCTTGTGCCATGTCATACATAGGGTCAATACACGAATTGACCAATAGACCGGTTGTTGACAGTATCATGATACCCAACAACATTTTTTTGATTTTTTCTATATTACTGCTCATTGTAATTAATATATATAAATGCGATTAAAATTAATTCTTTCCGATAAAAATAATCTTATTGTTATCTGTTTATTTTACTATCAATTTAACTGTATAATTCAGACAGGTATCTTTCTGCTTCAATAGCAGCCTGACATCCACTTCCTGCAGCGGTAACTGCTTGTCTATAGTGAGAGTCGGCTACATCACCGGCAGCAAATACGCCTGGTACGTTGGTTATGGGTGTTCCGGGCTTGGTTTGAATATAACCCACCTCATCGGTTTTTATCCATGGTTTAAATATTTCTGAATTGGGCGTGTGACCAATAGCTAAGAAAAAGCCGTCGATTTCGATGTGTACTTTCTCTTCGTCAGCTTCACCCATTCTTTTTATTAAATCGGCACCTTGCACCACTTTATCACCTGTTAATCCAACGGCGTTGTGTTCGAACAATACCTCTATCTTAGGATTTTTAAACACACGATCCTGCATGATTTTGGATGCCCGCAAATAAGGCTTGCGCACAATCATATATACTTTTGAAGCCAAACCCGATAAATAGATGGCTTCTTCGCAAGCAGTATCTCCTCCGCCCACTACCGCAACTTTCAAATTGCGGTAAAAGAATCCATCGCAAGTGGCACAAGCAGAAACCCCGGATCCGGCATATTTGGTTTCATCGGGCAATCCTAAGTATTTGGCTGTTGCACCGGTAGAAATGATGATTGTATCTGCCTCAATGACTTTTTCCCCATCAATGGTTACACGATAAGGAGCTTTGGATAAGTCCGTAGCGGTAGCTTGCCCGAACCTGATGTCCGTTCCAAAACGCTCGGCTTGTTTTCGTAAATCAGCCATCAACTCCGGTCCGGTAGTTCCATCAGGATATCCCGGGAAATTTTCTACCTCAGTGGTTGTTGTTAACTGTCCACCGGGCTGCATGCCTTCATACAACACCGGAGACAAATTGGCTCTTGAAGCATAGATGGCGGCTGTGTATCCTGCAGGTCCTGATCCGATAATCAAACATTTTACTTTTTCCGTCATACTATTTTGTTTGGTAATTAGCAGTTTTTTCTTTTATCTTAAATCATTCAGAATAACTCCTTCAAATTTCGATGCATCAAAAATAAACATTTTTGTATGAATAGATGCATCTTGTTGGTAATTTGTAACAATAATTTCATGTGTTGTGGGAGTTTTTCCTTGCAGTTTGATGGATTGTAACATGTTGTCTTTTTTGTTGAACTTAACAATCAGCTCTTCAAAGTTTTCGTTTTTAGGCGTCATTTTTATCGTATAATGATGAACATCTGCTTGATTGATCAACTGCAAAGTGAATTTTGACGAATATCCGGAAATCGCTATCATGGGATTGGTTTGGGCTAATTCATCTGCAGTCGGCGTTGTGATATTCACTTCATGAGTTTCTTTGAAATATACCCATTGCGTAGTTCCGTTAAACCACAAACTTAATTCTTCCGTATCAAAATACAATTGATTGCCCTTCATCACTATATCACCTGAAATTTCTTGCGAAATTAGATTTTTTCCTTCAAAACTTTTGATGGTGAATTTTGCACTGATACCCCGGGATTGAATGATTTGAATCCACCTGTCCATAAGCTGCTTAGCATTAGCATTACCCTGTGCATTCAATGTAAAAACAGAGCATATAAACATGCATATGGATAAATTGTATTTGATGTATTTGAACATTGATACTTCAGGTTTTATTCAATTTTTTGTTGGATGTTTTTATTGCAATTGTTTTAATATTTGTTCAAGTTGATATTCATCCATCACCAATACTTGCCGCGGCTTGCTGCCTTCACCCGGACCGACGATACCTGCAACCTCCAATTGATCGACGATACGCCCGGCACGGTTGTACCCTATGGATAATTTACGTTGAATATTGGATGTTGAACCTTGTTGGGTGCTGACTATCAGCCTGGCTGCTTCTTCAAACAACGGATCTCTTTTGCTCAAGTCAACTGCACCGGGAGCCAATCCTTCTTCATCCTCATCTGCACATTCAGGCAGCGCAAAAGTAGTCGGATAGCCTGGTTGATCACCAATGAAATTCACTATGTTCTCTACTTCAGGGGTATCGACAAACGCACATTGCACCCGAATTAATTCATTTCCGGAAGTGAAAAGCATATCACCTCTACCTACCAATTGATTGGCACCCGAACCGTCGATAATGGTACGGGAGTCAATCTGGGATGAAACACGGAAAGCCACCCGAGCCGGAAAGTTCGCTTTGATAACACCTGTAATGATGTTCACGGAAGGACGTTGTGTTGCAATAATGATGTGAATACCGATGGCACGGGCTAACTGTGCAATGCGGGCAATCGGAAGCTCAATTTCTTTTCCTGCAGTCATGATCAAATCTCCAAACTCATCAATGATAACCACAATATAAGGCAGGAACTTATGACCTTTGGTAGGATTCAATCTTCTATTGATGAATTTCTCGTTGTATTCTTTGATATTACGGGCATGTGCTTTTTTGAGCAGTTCATATCGTTCATCCATTTCTGCTACAAGAGACTTCAGTGTTTTGATTACCTCTTTGGTATCAGTAATAATGGCGTCTTCTCCATCCGGTAATTTTGCTAAAAATTGCTTTTCAATGGAGCCATATACATTAAATTCAACCTTTTTGGGGTCAATGAGTACTAATTTTAATACAGATGGATGTTTTTTGTATAATAAAGAAGTGATAATGGCATGCAATCCCACCGATTTCCCTTGTCCCGTAGCACCGGCAACCAATAAGTGCGGCATTTTGGTCAAATCAACCATGAAGATTTCATTGGTGATGGTTTTTCCAAAAGCGATGGGCAAATCAAATTTCGATTCCTGAAACTTCTTCGAAGCGATGATTGAATGGATGGAAACAATTTGTGGTTCCGCGTTGGGGACCTCAATACCGATGGTTCCTTTTCCGGGTATGGGTGCAATGATGCGAATACCCGTTGCTGCCAAACTCAACATGATATCGTACTCCAGATTACGTATTCTCGATATCCTGATGCCTTCCACAGGTACAATTTCATATAAAGTGATGGTGGGTCCGACTGTTGCCTTGATTGATTTAATGTCGATGCCATAATTCCGAAGCGTAGTAATGATACGCTCTTTATTGGCAGCTTGCTCCTTCATATCTACCGGAGTTTCATTGTCGGTTCCGTAAACCTTCAATAAGTCTAATGTAGGAAACCGGTACCTTGACAAGTCCAAGGTTGGATCATATTTACCCAATTTTTCTAAATTGTAAAACGGGTCTTCATTTTCATCCTGTTTGCCAAAATTATTATTGTCAACAAGCGCACTTCCTTCCGCATCAACCGGCTTTTCGATTTCAAATGTTACATCACTGTCAGTAGATTCTTCTTCAGCTTTTTCATCGGTTTCTTTCTCTGAGTCGCCCGCATCCGTTTGATTAATCCAATCTTCAGGTACGATTTCAGTACCAACGGCGACTGTAGCTTCTTTATCTTCTAAATCAATGACAGTATCGGACTTATCTTTAGATGAAAATATTTTTCCTAAATACTTGATGGTTTTGGCTGATGCAATGATTGCATAGATTAAAAACAATCCTCCCAAACCTAACAAAACACCTAAATTACCTATGTAAGATATCAGCCAGTTGGCAACGCCAACACCATGACTTCCACCCAATCGGAAAAATAAAGGCGTATCCAAATAGATGTCGACCAATCCTAAACTTAAAGACAGCCAGATTAACCAAAAAGAAGCATGAAAGAAAGCTTTCCAAAGAGAACATAGCTTTTTCTTCATTAACCGGAATGACAGGATGATGGTGAAAAAAGGAATGGCAAAAGCACCGATTCCAAAACCCTGATCAATGATTCGGTGGGCGAATAATGCACCGATAACAGAGGTGATGTTTTTGATGTCGGCTCTCTCTTTGAACAATTGATTCAGCCCAATCTCCATTTTACTCAAGTCGTCAGCACCTACAAAAAAATAGGAAATCATCCCGATAAGAAAATAAACGGATACGATTAAAATTGTGATACCAAGTGCAAAATGCAAGCGCTCATTTTGTAAGAAATTCACCAATTGTCTTCCCCAAGTTTCGTTAGTGTTTTTATCAGTCTTCGTTTTAGTTGCTTTCTTTTCTGATACTTTTAGGGGAATGGTTTTAGTTTGTCCTTTATTTCTAATGCGTGTGATATTAGGTTTTCTAGGAGGCATATATACAATTGTTTCAATTTCGTGTAAGTATTATTTGCAAAAATAGTAAAAAATCGTGCTTAATCGCTATATTTGATATAATTTTACAGGAAATTATTTAGTAAGTTTTTATTTTATCATAAAATCTTATGGCCGTTTTAAAAACAGACTCACTTACAATTGGTTATATTAATCGCGGTAAAATCAAAACGGTACAATCCAATTTGAATATTTCTGTCGATAAAGGGGAATTGGTATGTTTGATAGGACCAAACGGTAGTGGTAAAAGCACTTTATTACGCACTTTAGCCGGATTACAACAGCCTTTATCCGGCAAATCTTATGTCAACAACAGGAATGTTCAGGATATTTCCTTGAAAGAAAGAGCGCGCTTAATAGCTTTGGTATTAACCGACAGAATTGAAATTGAACATGCTACTGTCCGATCGGTCGTAGCTATGGGAAGGCATCCGCATACCAATTGGTGGGGCAATGTACGTGGTGATACCTTACAGTTTGTTGAAGAAGCGCTGGACTTGATGCACCTGCAAGATAAAGCTGCACAACTGATGACGGAATTGTCAGACGGAGAGCGTCAGCGCGTGACCATAGCTAAAGCATTTGTGCAGGATACTCCCATTATTATTTTAGACGAACCGACTGCTCATCTTGATTTGCCGAATAGGGTGGAAATCATGCTGTTATTGCATAAAATGGCTCACGAAACAGGAAAAACTATCATTTTATCCACCCATGAATTGGATATGGCTTTGCAGGCTGCCGATAAAGTTTGGCTTATGACATCAGGAGGCGGAGTGGAAGTTGGCGTGCCCGAAGATTTGGTCTTGAACGGGAAGTTCAATAAGGCATTCCAAAGCGATAATTTTGTTTTTAATCCGACTAATGGTAATTTTTCGATGAATTATAAGTCTCACAAACAAGTATCGGTTGAGGGCAACAAAATGAGAATGTATTGGACGCTACGTGCCTTGGCGAGAGCAGGTTATGTAGCAGTAGAAAAGACCAATCCCCTCGTCATCATAGAAGATGATTGTTGGAGAATTGGTCCTGAAAAATATAAGTCTATAGAGGAATTGCTGATCGGCTTATCGAACACCGTGCATCATACGCACTAATTTTTTGTTCAGTGCAATCATTACTATTCCACACAACATCACAAAGAGAGCTACGTAGAGGAAAATTTTCCCTGCCCCCATGGCTTCGACGGAAGAAGCCAGGAACCCACCTATAATGTTGGCAACAAAGGATGATAATAACCAAACACCCATCAGCAAAGAAGCGTATCTCGGCGGTGAAAGTTTGGTTACTACCGATAAGCCTACCGGTGATAAGCATAATTCGCCCAAAGTATGCAGTAGATAAGTGAGTACAAGCCAAATCAGACTCGCCTTAATATTTACATCATCCACATCTCCTCCTCTTTCGGCTACAGCTCCTAACATAAAGAAGAATCCAAGTCCCAGTACAATCATACCGGTACCCATTTTAATGGGTGTTGTTAGTTTTTTTCCGAATTTAGAAACCCAGAGCATCCCAAAAAGCGGTGCAAATGTTACAATAAACAAAGGATTTACTGATTGGAACCAAGGAGTTGGAATTTCGAATCCCATGATGGTGCGATCAATATATTTATCGGTATATAAACTCAATGAAGAACCGGCTTGTTCAAAACCAGCCCAGAAGAAAATAGCAAAAACAAATATGACAAAAATTACGATGACTCTATCTTTTTCTTCTTTGGTCAAAGGTTTTTTGTTATTAGTCGCCAATTCTTCTGCAGTCATTCCATTCACCACGGAGCCTCCGGGCTTCGAACCAATATCTCCAAGGTATTTATTCCCAAGGGTATTGAATAACATTTGACCGATAAACATGCCTATGGCAGCAGCTAAAAATCCGTATCGGTAGCCGTAGCTCATCACCACTTCTCCAAATTCATTGACTTTGTTAGCTGCAAAAAGATTGTCCGTTAAGAAACCGACTACCAAGGGTGCCATAAAAGCCCCTAAATTAATTCCCATATAAAAGATAGAGAATGCTGCATCTCTTCTGTCATCTCCATCTTCATACAAACCACCTACTAAAGTGGAAATATTGGGTTTGAAAAATCCGTTTCCTATAATGATCAAGAAGAGACCGATATATAAACCTACGTAATTGTTGACGGCGAACAACATAAGTTGCCCTGCCATCATGGTAAAACCACCAATGGTTACGGCTTTCCTTTGTCCCAAAAATTTGTCTGCCAACCAACCACCGATGATGGGCGTAAAATATACGAATCCTGTAAAAAAGCCGTATATCAAACTTGCTTGTTGTGCATCTATCGCTAATCCGCCCTCTAAAAATGATTTGGTTAAATATAAAATCAGGATGCCTCGCATCCCGTAGTAACTGAAACGTTCCCACATTTCAGTAAAGAATAATAAATAAAGTCCTTTCGGGTGTCCGTATTTCTTTTTGCTTGACATTATAAGAATATTGAAATGAAGTATTTTTTTAGAATCGCCAAAATTAATAAACTTGTTTCAAAAAACAAGTTTATATTAGTTTTTTTAGCACATGACAAAAATCAAATTTCCTTTTTTGCTTCGCCAGGCAAGGTCAGTTACTATCCAATTAAATAAAATTTTACAATCATTTTTAAATTGCATAAATGTCGAATATTTAGCCAAAAACATTAAATATGAAAAAAAATATGACATTTTTGTAGAAAAATGCTTGAAAAAACAAAATTTTATGTACTTTTGCAACCTCAACATCGTATTGAATTATTTCAATTCAATCGTACCAACTTAAATATATAGTAATATGAATATTAAGAATTTGATGTCTATGCTTGAAGCAAGACATCCCGGAGAACATGAGTATTTTCAGGCAGTAGGAGAAGTACTTATCAGTATTGAAGATGTGTACAATGAGCATCCGGAGTTTGAAAAAGCCCAAATTATTGAAAGAATAGTAGAACCTGATCGTATTTATACATTCAAGGTACCGTGGGTAGATGATAATGGTCAGATCCATGTCAACCTTGGGTATCGCATTCAGTTCAATAATGCTATTGGTCCTTACAAAGGCGGTATACGATTTAGTCCTCATGTTACCCTATCTACACTTAAATTTTTAGGTTTTGAACAAACTTTCAAAAACGCATTGACTACTTTGCCTATGGGTGGCGCAAAAGGCGGTTCTGATTTTGATCCGACCGGAAAATCTCCTAATGAAATTATGCGTTTTTGTCAGGCTTTTATGCTTGAATTATGGCGTTTCATCGGTCCCGAAATTGATATTCCGGCCGGTGATATTGGCGTTGGAGCACGAGAAATAGGATATATGTACGGCATGAACCGCAAGCTAACGCATGAAAACACCGGTGTCTTCACGGGCAAGAGTATAGAATATGGCGGTTCTTTGATTCGACCGGAAGCAACTGGGTATGGAGCATTTTATTTCATCAGTCAAATGCTTAAAAATATAGGCACAGACGTAAAAGGTAAAACAGTTGCCGTTTCCGGATTTGGAAACGTTGCCTGGGGCGCAGTCCTCAAAGCCACTGAGATGGGAGCCAAGGTCATCACGATTTCCGGTCCCGACGGATATGTATTGGATAGAGATGGCGTATCGGGTGAAAAAATTGATTACATGCTTGAATTAAGAGCATCTAACAATAATGTTGTGAAGCCTTATGCCGAAAAATATGGCGTTCCTTTTATAGCCGGTAAAAAACCTTGGGAAGTGAAAGTAGATATTGCCATGCCATGTGCGACGCAAAATGAGTTGAATGGCGATGATGCTCAACAATTGAAAGATAATGGAGTACTTTGCGTTGCTGAAGTTTCCAATATGGGTTGTACGCCCGAAGCTATCGATTTATTCATAGACAACAAAATTCTCTATGGTCCGGGCAAAGCCGTTAACGCGGGTGGTGTTGCAACTTCCGGTTTGGAAATGACACAAAATGCCATGCACTTAAACTGGAGTGCTGAGGAAGTTGATACAAAGCTAAAACAGATTATGGTTAACATCCACGAGCAGTGTGTAAAGTATGGTACCAGAGAGGACGGCTATATCAATTATATGAAAGGTGCCAATGTGGCAAGCTTTCTTAAAGTAGCTAAAGCTATGGTGGCACAAGGTGTCGTATAGTCAGTGGTTAATTTTAAGTAAATGTTGATACATCGTTAATCGAGTTTAAATGTTAAAATCAAAATGTTAAAATTGACCAAATCAAACTGACAAATGTTTTTAACGGAATAACTTTTGCGTAACTTAGTCCCGGTTTCTAAAATTCGGGACTTTTTTATTCATTTAAAATAAGACGTTTATGAAAAAGAATAGATTTTTTCAAATTGCAGGCATTATAGCATTGGTTATATTGGTTACCATAGGTACCAACTATGTTATCAATAGGAATAATAAAGCCATCAATCACGAAGGCTTTCTTTTTGATCGGATTCCCGCGAGTTATGCAAATTTCAAAAATGCTGCAAGAGCAGGTGACACAGATTTTACCGTAGCTGCCGAATTGACAGTTAATGCGGTGGTACACGTTAAAGTTAAATCTCAGGTAATGCGACCAAGAGGTTTTGGCGATGATTCCATATTCGAATATTTTTTTGGTCCGCAATTTCGACAACCGCAGCAACCACAATATAGAGAGGGTGCCGGTTCGGGGGTTATTATTTCTGCAGACGGATATATAGTCACCAACAATCATGTTATTGATAATTCAAAGGAAATAGAAGTTGTTTTAAACAACAAAAGAAATTATACAGCTACAGTTGTAGGGGCAGATCCCAATACGGATATTGCTCTTTTAAAAATTGAAGAAAGCAACTTGCCTTTTATTATTTTTGGTAATTCCGATTCTCTCAAAGTGGGTGAGTGGGTGTTGGCTGTTGGTAATCCGTTTAATTTGACTTCTACGGTAACTGCCGGAATAGTTAGTGCTAAAGCCAGGAATATCAATATTTTAGATGCTGCCATGAAAATTGAATCTTTTATTCAAACAGATGCAGCTGTGAATCCGGGTAATAGTGGTGGTGCTTTAGTGAATACGCGTGGAGAATTAATTGGTATCAATACCGCCATAGCTTCACAAACAGGAACTTATGCAGGTTATGCTTTTGCCGTTCCTTCTGCTATTGTACAAAAGGTAGTGGCTGATTTACGTCAATATGGTGTTGTTCAAAGAGCTGTGCTTGGCGTAGAAATCAGAGATATCGATGGAGAGTTTGCCAAAGAGAAAAAGATTAAAACTTTTGCCGGTGCCTATGTTGCTAATGTGCTTGAGAACAGTGCAGCCGCAAATGCCGGTGTTAAGTCAGGTGATATCATCACAAACGTTAATGGAGTGGATGTAAAATCTGTTGCTCAATTGCAGGAGCAAGTCGGTCGCTATCGCCCGGGAGATAAGGTAACCATTGATATTATACGCAACGATAAAAAACAGACTTTGAATGTGGAACTTAAAAACCGTCAAGGCGGTGTTGGGTTGGTGTCGTCTGATGTTGATATCGATGTATTGGGAGCAACATTTAAAGAGATAGACAATAAAATCAAAGAAAAATTCGGTGTTGACTATGGGGTTGAAGTAAAATCAGTGAACAGCAGAGGAAAATTCAATGCAGCCGGTATCAAATCCGGATATGTGATTCTGAAAATCAACAATATGAGGATGAACTCCGAAAAAGATATTGAGATGATTATGAGGTCTGTGATGGATAATGACGATAAAAACAAAGTGTTGTGGATCAGCGGGTTTTATCAAAATGGCAAAACTGCTTATTATGCCGTTGATTTGAATGAATGATGTGAATGTTGAAATTCATACAGCAGTTCCGCTTCTCAATGTAAGCGGAACTGTTATATTTCTCCTGATTTTCTTTTTCGTAAAACATTTTTCAACTTCAAACGTTGAATAAGGAGATAGTTTCAATTCGGACTTGCTTTTATGAAATTTTTTTATTAATTTTGCACGCTAATTTTCAGAAGAGATAATGAGACAACTTAAAATTACTAAATCAATAACTAACAGGGAAAGTGCTTCCCTGGATAAGTATTTACAAGAAATAGGTCGTGAAGACCTTATCACTGTAGAAGAAGAGGTTGAGTTGGCTCAACGCATCAAAGCCGGTGATAGAGCAGCTTTAGAAAAGCTGACTCGCGCCAATCTTCGATTTGTTGTTTCAGTGGCAAAACAATATCAAAATCAAGGATTAAGCCTTCCTGATTTGATTAATGAAGGTAACCTTGGCTTAATTAAAGCTGCCGAAAAATTTGACGAAACCCGTGGATTTAAATTTATATCTTATGCAGTATGGTGGATTCGTCAATCCATTTTACAAGCTTTGGCGGAACAGTCACGCATTGTGCGTCTTCCCTTGAATCAGGTCGGTTCTTTGAACAAAATCAATAAAGCATTTGCAAAATTTGAACAAGAGTTTGAACGCAAACCTTCGCCCCAGGAACTTGCGGAACGTTTGGATATCCCCGTAGAAAAGATCACTGACACCATGAAGGTATCCGGTCGTCATATTTCCGTGGATGCGCCATTCGTTGAGGGAGAAGATAATAGTCTGTTAGATGTTATGATAAACGATGACTCCCCCGATGCCGATCGCTCGTTGATCAATGAATCTTTATCACAGGAGATAGAGCGTGTATTGGTGCATGCTTTATCGGAGCGTGAACGGGATATTATCAAGAAATTCTTTGGCTTAGGAGTGCCTGAAATGACATTGGAAGAAATTGGTGACGAATTCGGTTTGACTCGTGAGCGTGTTCGTCAGATCAAGGAAAAGGCAATTCGGAAGTTAAAACCTCATTCAAAGAGTAAACTGCTGAAAAGTTATTTAGGGTAATACAAGCAGAATATGTAAAGAAAGAGCTGTCTCGTTTTGATACAGCTCTTTCTTTACCCCACAAATCATTATTATTTACTTTGAACAGCCTCGAAAACTTTAGCTTCTATTTCTGCTGCCAGTTCGGGATTGTCTTTGAACAATTTTTTTGCGGCATCGCGTCCCTGTGCTAACTTTGTTTCTTCGTAACTGTACCAGGAACCGCTTTTTTTAACAATACCGTATTCAACTCCCAGATCCAGGATTTCACCCACCTTAGAAATTCCTTCACCAAACATGATGTCAAATTCAGCTTTACGGAAAGGAGGAGCTACTTTATTCTTAACTACCCTGACACGCGTTTGGTTGCCAATCACTTCATCTCCGTCTTTCAGTTGAGATATTCTTCGAATATCCAAACGCACAGATGCATAGAATTTTAAAGCATTACCACCGGTAGTAGTTTCCGGATTGCCGAACATGATACCGATTTTTTCACGCAATTGATTGATAAAGATACAGGTTGTATTGGTTTTACTGATGTTTGCCGTTAATTTTCTCAGAGCTTGCGACATCAAGCGCGCTTGCAAACCCATCTTTGAATCACCCATATCACCCTCTAACTCAGCCCTTGGAGTCAGGGCAGCAACTGAGTCAATGACTACAATGTCAACAGCCGAGGAACGAATTAACTGATCTGCAATTTCGAGAGCCTGCTCACCACTATCAGGTTGAGATATCAATAACTCATCTATATTAACTCCTAACTTTTCGGCATAAAAGCGGTCAAAAGCATGTTCGGCATCAATGAATGCCGCAATTCCTCCTGCTTTTTGCGCCTCTGCAATGGCGTGGATGGCTAAGGTAGTTTTACCCGATGCTTCAGGACCGAAAATTTCAATGACACGTCCACGCGGGTAACCGCCAACTCCCAAGGCAAGATCAAGTCCCAAAGAACCCGAAGAAATAACCGCCACTTCCTCTACTTTGCTGTCGCCCATCCTCATGATGGTCCCTTTTCCATGATCCTTTTCTATTTTGTCCATTGCCAATTGCAATGCTTTCAATTTCTCTGACGTAGGTTTTTTAACTTCTTCCATTTTGTTATCTGACATAAATTTTGATTTTTTTGATTGTGTAAGCAAGATAAATTTTTGCAAAGCCTTACAAAGATAGGAACTTTTTTTCTGAAAAGACAGGCAAAAAGTAAAAAGCTTTCAACAAGCTGAGATTTTTACGAATTGAGGTTGATGAACAAAGAGTAAAGAACAAAGACAAAAGAATAAAGACAACTAAGAACTAAGAACGAAAAACGACGCAAAAAATTAATTGTAAATTGTAAATCAGTCAATTGTAAATTTTTCTTTTGTGCCTTTTGTGGTTTATAATTCTAACTTCCTTAACTTCTCTAACTTCATTAACACAGAACACAGAACTCGGACCCCGTAACTTCCCTAACTTCATTAACTTCCCTAACTTCTATAACTTCTATAACTTCTATAACTTCTATAACTTCTATAACTTCTATAACTTCTTTAAACACTAAACAATTCAACAATTAAACGATTCAACGATCAATCACCAACCTCCCCCCCTCACTTGTCCCAACAAATTCAGGCGCATACAGACATTGAATATCAGCTATACCGCCGGAAAAATCTCCGGATGAGTTCACATAATATTCGTCTTCAAAAACATAAGTTCCCTTGGGCAAAAAGCTGAAGAAGTACTGGGTGGAGGCATCTTTGGTTGTGCGATAATAAATTACATTTTCCCTCCAAACACTTCCTGACAATTGATTTACAGGTTCTAAAGCCGCCGATCGCTTGTCCTTCAATGCCACAAACTCTAAATTACGATCGGTAGTTACCACCATTCTACTAGTGATTTTGTCGCCTATTTTTACCTTTTGCTTATCCAATGGCACTAAAGTTTTGGTGTTATTTACGATTTGCTGCACATAAAATTGCTTTTTTACTTGCAGAAAATGACCGCTTGATTCAACTTGATCCATGTCTTGGAAATATTGCCAGTAAACGGCACCCCACGCAATAGAGCTTTCTTTGTCCTCATCCGTTCTTGAAGTTGAATGTAAGTCTATACCATTGCTGACATCAGCCACAGTCAGGTTGATTTTGAGATAACCTAATCCGGCAATTGCTTTGTCCGTTTCAAACTTTTTGTCTCCTGCCGTAATTGTGTAAGAAACAGGATGCTCCAACAAGTTATGACCCATATCAATCAAAGCTTGAATGGCATGTAAACTTGCAATGGGTGAATCCCAACTTTGAGTTTGTTTCTGACGCAAAAGCCATATTTTCATGGCAGCTAAATCTGCAGTGTAATTTCCGACTAAATCAAAAAGCTCCATGATTTGAGTATGAACTGTAATCGGTCGTTCGTTCCACAAATAACCGGCTTTGTTTTTTGCCCAATACATACCCATCTCTTCTGATTTGATTGCGTTTTCTTTCAAGGATTGAAGGATGGCTTGGACAGCTTTGACCTTTCCTTCAAAATGTAAAGCCTTGCCTGCCAAAGCTTTTTCATACAAACCCAATTGAGTGTGATACTTTTCTATTTGAGACAAATAGTATAAGTAAGCTTCCGTACAATCATCATTCATGTCCATTTGCTTTAACTGGGAACGTATTGCCAAATATTGGATTTGCATGGCATTGACAGTCATTTTTTTCTTATAATCTTCGACTGATTTTTTCAAAGTCAGATAATCTTTGGTGAGCTGAGCATCCAGGTATTGCACCGCCTGTTTAAGCATATTGTCGATGTTGCCATCATTTGAAATTGACTTGGCTCTCACTAGTCCTTCTGCAATCCATTGGGTGATGATGTGACTTTCGCCCATGCCTTCAAACCAAGTAAACGCACCATTTGACAATTGCAGGGAACTTAGCTTGTCCCAATATTTTGCCCTATTGTATTGTTGCTTATTCAAATCAAACAACAGAGCCATGCGCTGCATGCGTTCTGTTTCATTCCTTGCTGCATTCAGCCAGGGTGTTTCTTCTATCAGGATATTTTTTAATTCCTGATTTTTCAGTAAAGCTGATTGCCAAGCGTCAGCATCTGTCATTTGAATTTGCTCAAATACGGTTTGAATTTTTGGATTCTCTGCAATAATTTTAGCAGCTAAAGTACTTACATACCACGCTATATAATTATCTACGGCATTCTCTCCGAGGGGCTCGGACAAGCTTGGCAAAGCCTGAATGGCATACCAAATCGGATTAGCACTAAATTCCAAACTAAGTTGATGAGTGTCTGTCTGATCTGCCAGTCTATTGATTTTGTCTAAATTGAGATGTACGTCTTTTTCATCTCTTACATAAAAAGGGAAACTTTCTGTCACTAACACTTTATCAGGCAATACCATCAAATAATGTTGTTCGCCATCCGAGAATTTACCGGACTGAGCAATTACCTTACAGATCAGTAAATCAAAACCGTCAAAACCTGCAACATCCCAGGCAATGGATTGAGGCTGACCATCTTTAGGCAATTCAACCTGAACTGATCCGGTATCATTCAACAGAACGATTTGATTGTTTTTAGGGTTGATAAACTGCAAAGAAACTGCGGCTTGTAAATCGTTTTCCGACAAATTGACCAGGCTTGCCTTGAGTTTGATTTTGTCGGATTGACGGACAAACCGAGGCATATTCAACTGCACCATCAAATCCTGTTGTGTTAGGATTTGTGCTTCATTTTGACCGAAATACAGATCTTTGGTATGTGCCAACATCTTTAAATTCCAACGCGTCAGACTTTCCGGCATGGTGAAACTAAATTGATAATTACCCAAACTGTCGTTTAAAAGCTGTGGATAGAAAAAGGCAGTTTCATTGAAATTCTCCCTGACAACAGGTTGTTCATCGTCCCGAA
>Ga0208694_1001217_pt1 | contig 33061 bp, 29 predicted proteins | sample AD_UKC078_MetaG_FD_184442 | JGI IMG/M metagenome (GOLD analysis project Ga0208694, IMG submission 184442) | Active sludge microbial communities of municipal wastewater-treating anaerobic digesters from USA - AD_UKC078_MetaG (SPAdes) (version 2) | ecosystem: Engineered > Bioreactor > Anaerobic >...
TTTAAGAATGTTGTATTAGAACAATTTGCGATTCACCATAAAATCCCATTCTCCTGTTTTGCTTTTTTCAAAAAACGTTTTCTAAGAACAAAATGAAAAGCATTTCGGCCGGCATTCGTTTACGCGCAACCGTATTGTGCCTGTCAGGATGTGTCGGCCTTATCGGTCAATATTTGCAGGCAAACTACTTTTACAATACACTGACCGGCGATCAAATATGTATTGACGTTTGCCTGCCGCAGACATCGTTCGGAAAAATCACCGGCATGGAGTCATTATAATGGTTGTGAAAACGATACAAAAGTTCATGACAAAGGACGGCGTTCGCCTGGACATATCAGGCGCCGTACCGGAGAATGCCAGAACCTGCCTGATCGTATGGTCCTGCATGGGCGGCGCAGTGCAAATGTATCGCGTACCGGTGGAAAAATTTACAGATCAGGGATGCGCCTGTATTCTTTATAATCCGCGCGGCCACGGTCGTTCCGAAGGAGAACTGGAAATTCAAACAGCTTTAAATGACCTGGATGAGATTCTTCAGGAGAATGTTCCTTCCGCAATTCCGCTGGTGATCGTCGGCCACAGTGCCGGAGCGAACGCCAGTCTGCAATTCGGAGTCCGCTGTCTTCCGCCGAAGCAATTCGTGCTGATTGCGCCGGTTTTGGATTCACGTGAATCCCTGTTTTACATGTATCAAAGAAAAACCATTGATGAATTCGTCAGTATTCTTTGCGCCTATGTACAGGATGACACTCTGGTAAGGAAAGTGCTTGTCGATGATAAATGGCTGGATGCCGATTTATGGAAAGCCCGTCATTACACACATCTGTTGGATCATGTTCATGCGCGTATGCGCATAGGCACATTCCTGGAAAGACTCTTTATCCCCGGACACAATGCCTTTGCTCAACTGGAAAGGTTTTCCGCGCAGACGCGCATCTTTATGGCCGGGGAGGACACCTGGTATCCGGCCGCGACGACCCGTCGTTTAGCGGACAAGTACGGTATCCCTGTTGAAACACTGCCGGAAGCGCAAAACCATTTTTTTACCGGTGCCTGGGACAGTATGTGGACAAAAATTCTTAATCTGATCCTTTTACCCGGGTAGTTTTCTTTCTTTTCAGCGATGTTTCCCTGATACAAATCATAAGGGGCATCAAACAAGCCGGCGTCCTGCAAACGATTTTAAGCGCAACCGCTCACTTGATTCGTCAACGTTTGTGGTCATTTCTATGAATGTCGTTCCTTCAGGAAACAGTCTGCGCGAAGGATTACTCTTGTAGTTTTTTGATAAATTTGTCATATAACCCTCAACTTAGGGAGGGTATATTTATTGATTTATTTCCACAACATCAGTCTTTCGTTTCTGGATAAAAAACTGTTCGACAAGATGAACTGGACCATCCACCCCAAAAGCCGCATTGGACTGGTCGGTGAAAACGGAACCGGTAAAACAACACTGTTTAGAATGATCATGGATGACGTGCGCCCTGACGACGGCACGCTGGATATTCCCGGAAAAAAACAGAAGATATTCGGCTATCTGCCGCAGGACCTGGTGGAACTGGAATCGATTCCTCTGATTGATTATCTCAAGCAAAAAAGCGGCATGGCCGACCTGGAAACGTCCATCAAAGATCTGGAGCAGAAGTTATCCAAAATCAAGCATGACACAGCCGAATATCGCGAGCTTTCGCAAAAATATTCCGATGCGACAGCATTATTCCATGCCAGGGACGGTTACGCTTTTGAATCCAGAGCCAAGCAGATGCTCAAGGGGTTCGGCTTTAAAGAAAGTGATTTTAAACAAAATTGCGATTCGTTTTCCGGTGGCTGGAAGATGCGCATTTTGTTGACATCGATTCTTCTGGCAAAACCGGATATCATGCTGTTGGACGAACCGACGAACCATCTGGATACGGAAAGCATGGAGTGGTTGGAATCGTATCTCAAGGATTTCCGGGGGACCATGATTGTCATTTCTCACGATCATTTCTTTTTGGATAAAGTCACGACGCAGATCGCGGAGTTGTCCTCCTGCGCTATTCACCTTTACAAGGGGAATTACACGCACTATCTGACGGAAAAAGAAAAGCGGCAGGACGCTTTGAAAAAGGAAATGGAACTGCAAAAATCGCAAATCAAAAAAATAGAAGAGTTTGTGGAGCGGTTCCGCTACAAGGCGTCAAAAGCGGCCCAGGTGCAAAGCCGGATTAAAATGCTGGAAAAGTTTTCGGAGGTAACCCCGGAGGGAAAAACAAAGAATGTGGCCATGAAATTCCCTGAAGGGAAGAAAAGCGCCAAAGAAGTCGTCACGGTAACCGGCCTGGGACACCGCTACGGCGATTTGACGGTGTTTGGCGATTTGAACTTTGCGCTATTCCGCGGCGATAAAGTGGCCTTTGTCGGCATGAACGGCTCAGGAAAATCAACCTTATCCAGATTACTTGGCAAAATGGAGAACCCTTCCAGCGGCGTGGCTAAATACGGCGACGGTGTGAACATGGCTTTTTATTCTCAGGAAAGTTCCCAGAACCTGAATTACGAAAAAACCATTCTGGAAGAAATCAATGCCGTTCCGACCGATGCGTCGGACCAGGAAAAACGCAATCTGCTGGGCACTTTTTTATTTTCCGGAGATGATATCTTCAAACCGGTATCCGTGCTTTCCGGCGGGGAAAAGTCAAGACTTGCCCTTCTAAAAATCATGTTGTTGGATACCAATTTCCTGATTCTTGACGAACCGACCAACCATCTGGATATCAAAACAAAGGACATTTTTCAAAACGCTCTGATCCATTACCGCGGGACCGTGGCGATCGTGTCGCATGACCGGTATTTCCTGGATCATCTGGTCAATAAGGTGTTTGAACTGAAGGACGGAGCAATCCATTACTACAACGGCAATTATTCTTATTTTATCGAGCAGCGCAGCCGGCCGGCGGATGCCGCAGGCGATGAGAAGCCTGCGCAAGGCGTGATCAGAAATCAGATCGTAAACGCCAAAGAGAAAAAACGTCTGGAAGCGGAAGAAAGAAACAAAACGTATAAGATCAGAGCGGCGCTCAAAAAGGAACTGTCCGATGTGGAGAAAAAAATATCCGGACTGGAAGACCGGAAAACCAGACAGGAAACGGCATTATGTGATCCGCAAACTAAGAAAGATGCCCGGACAATAAAATCGATCAACCTGGAATTAAAAGATATCAATCGCGACCTGGAACAATCCTATACGATCTGGACGGATTTGCATATGAAGCTGGAACAAATATCCGCGAACGCTGAGCCTTTTTCCTCTTAACCGCCGTCAAGAGATGCTTTCTCCATATTCTGATACCAGGACGCCGGATCGGTCAGAAATTCCTCTGTGTCACGTAACGAAAGAAAGTGCTGTCTTTCGATGCTGGCGAGCAGATTGAAAAAAGCTTTTTCTTTGGGATCATCGCTTCCCTGCTCCAGTTTGGTGTAGAGAGCCATGCCTCTGGCCTCAAAGTCAATAGCAGTCCGTATGGCTTTCAGGTCATCTTCGTTGCCTTTGATACGCGCCCCTTTTTTCTCCGACATCGCTTTGATAATATTACCGGCAACAGATTTTTTGACTTTCAGAGGGATGGTCGCCGGCCATTTTTCCTTCGCCTCCCATTTTTCGAAGAGTTTTTTCAGCATATCATAGTGTTCTTTTTCTTCGTCGGCAATCTGTTTAAACATGTTTTTCCCGGCCAGATTTTTTGTTCGACGGGCGTTAGCCAGATAAAAATCTCTTTCATGTAACTCATTGTCCAGGGCGAATTTTAAAGCGCTGATTCTCTTATTCATCTTGATACCTCCTCGAGCGGATGTCCAAGTAAACAGTCCCTCCACGACATATTATATGAGATATTGCGCATGAGGGCAATAGGTTTGTTTTTTAAAGGTCGGGTACTCGGGATCTAGTCCTCTTTCACGTCAAGCATATATTCGGCGATGTTGTTGCAAAGATCAGAAATGCGTTCGAGGTGCAAAAGCAGTTCAACAAAAATGGGCCCGGCTTCCGGATCGCAAAGGCGTTTGTGGAATCTCTCCAAATGATTGTCCCGGGCTTCTTTGACTTTGATATCCACCTGTTCCTCACGGGCAATGACGTCCATGATGGTTTTATCCAGCGGCTTATCGATAACGGAAAAAGCGTCGTTAAAATTATCACTGACCAGGTCGATGATTTCATGAAGTTCGACTTCTCCGCAGTCGCTGAATTTGATATTTTTACCGGTTTTTTGAGCGGTAAGCTTGCTGATGCATAAAACGTGATTGCCGATACTTTCAATATCACTGGTCATGGCGGTATATGCAAAAACGTTTTTAGAATAATATTCAGAAAGATCCTGTACGGATAATTTCCAGAGATAACCGACGATTTGTTCCCGGATATTCTTCACCACCATGGCGATATAAAAAAGGGATTTATCGTCCGACGGACTGTAATCGTTAATCATTCTCATGCTCTTTAAATACATGTCGCGAACCATGTTGGTTTGACGCTTCAGTTCTTTGTGGACGTTATCCAGTGCTTTCTGCGGATTGGTAATGTCCTGAACGTCGAGATATTCCGGCCAGACAGGGAGAATGTCGTCCTTGCCGGGGAAGAACCGGGTCATCATGGCGGCAAACGGGGACAGCAGAAAAATGAAAATCACGACAATAAACAAGTTTAACAGAAAATGGGCAAGGGCGATCTGCTGCGCGACGCTTGACGAAATATGTTGCAGGATCCAGACAAAAGAGGGCATTGCCATGAAACACAATCCGATCCCGGTTGATTTAAAAATCAAGTGAGAAAAAGCCGTTCGTTTTCCGCTGCGCGTAGCGACCGTTCCGGCCAGCAGGGCGGTTATCGTAGTTCCGATGTTGGCTCCCATGACCACAGCCACGGCATTTTCCAGCGAGACAATATCCTGCTGAGCCAAAAGAACCATGATACTGATCGGGATGGCCGATGCCTGGACAATGCCGGTGACGGCAATTCCCATACCGATGCCGATAAGCGGATTCTGTGTTTTCGTAAACAGCTCAATGAGCAGAGGGGATTGCTTGAGCGGTTCCACGGCCTTGTTGACCAGATCCAGACCAAAGAACATCAGACCGAAATAAAAGATGATCTCTCCGATCGTCTCCCATTTATTCCTGCCGATCAGCCACAATAATCCGCCCAAGGAAATGATCAGCGGCGATATATCCGTGAAGCGCCAGATGACCAGTTGGACGGTCAATGTTGTGCCGATATCCGCGCCCAAAATAATGGCCAGAGAATTGGAGAAGCTGATTAACCCGGCGCTGACCAGTCCGATGGTCAGGACAGTCGATGCGGAGGAGCTTTGAAAAGCAATTGTTGAAACGATGCCCGTCAGCAATCCGGAAATCGGCCTGCCAACGGCATATTTTATGAATTTTTTAATACGGACATCGATCAATTTCCTTATGGAGGAGGAAAGATTGACCATGCCGATCAGAAATAAGATGACGCCACTGACGATGATAAAAATGTCTTTTATTGCCAAATTTTACTCCTGGTTGAATTTAAATTTCCGTTTGGCGCCGGGTTGTCATTTTTTTTCATATATCCGTCAAACGATTTGAACAGTTTCTCTTTTGCACAGCATCGTTAACAAAATGAAAAGATCGTGTTGCATCTTTTGCGTTTTTGACAAGATCGTTTTCTTGAATAACGTTATTGTGTTGATGAATGCATATTGACAAATTTATCTTAAAAAGACAAGGGCAATGATGAGTCCATAAGATTGTTCAGAAAGAACGGAGCATGATTTTTATTCGGATCGGCTGTGATGCGTTATCATTCTGATGCGACGCGATGCTTCCTGATGAAGAAAATCTGTTTTATGCGGGATTGTACTGTTGACTGAAAATTGGATGGCGTGCCGCTGCCAGATTGACGATGCGGCTTCCCATTTGTCCGTAGGAGTAACCGATTTCTGCTGCAGCATGGGTCATCGACGTTTGCGGATTGATATCGGGATTCGGGTTGACATCAATAACGTAAAAAATTCCGTTTAAATAACGGACGTCAATGCGTCCGTAATCGCGACACCCTGTGGCCCGGTAGGTGGCAATCACCACATTTTCGAGTTGGGCCCTCGCCGACGTTTCCAGCTCCGCCGGTACGCGCATATCGATGCTTTCATAAAGACGCGACCCGGCAACGTATTTGGCCTCATAGGAAAAAAGACGGTCCCGCAGATCCGTCAGCTCGCTGTAATCCATTTCCACGGCGGGTAACATGGAAATGTGTCCATTCCCCCAGACGGCATTAAGAAATTCGCGGCCGTTAATAAATTGTTCAACAATAGCCGGTTGTTGATATTTATCCAGAATAAACGCCACACGGTTTTCCAGCTCTTTCGGAGTTGTGACGACCGATTCCGGAGAGATCCCGATGCTGCAATGTTCATTAGCCGCTTTGACAATGGACGGAAAAATATTCCATTCCCCGACATCGGTGTTATCAAAAACCGCCCATGGCGGCGTCGGAATATTGGCGTCGTCCAGGACTCGCTTGATTTCCGGCTTGTCATGCGCCAGTGCCAGCACGTCGCGGGAGGAACCGGTGAAGACAAAGCCCATACGTTCCATGACCGCGGCAACATCGGGCTCACTGTGCGGCACGCCGGGAAGTTCCTCGCACCAGTTGAACACGACATAATCCCGCGGATTGAAGTTATGGAGCTGTTGGGCCAGACGATCATCCCGGACCGTGACGATTTCGAGGGGATGTCCCAGATCCTTCAGGGCATTGCCGAGTGTTGCCACGTCCTGTTCGGTTTCAAGAGTTTCTTCAGATGTCCATTCGGGATTCATGTTGTGCAGCAGAAGAACCGGTATGTCGTAACAGAGTTTGTTCATAACACGCCTGTCTGAACGTCCGGCTAAACGACTTTTGCCTGTTGATGCCATTTTACCGGGCGAAATCGTTTTTGTGATGCAAAATGTTTACGACCGTTTTTACTATAACAGATTTTATCCAAACAGTTCAAGGAAAAATGAATCTTATCCGTTCAGATATTTTAAACGGTGGTGAAATATGCTTAAGGGATTGACAGCCGGCTTTTATTTGCATATAGTAATTATACAACGGATTTGAAAAAGCATTTAACCTTATTTTTATCCAAACATAATAACGAAGCAATGAACTTCAGGGAGATGGATCATCATGGCAGATCGCACGATATACATTACAAAATTCGATATGGATCGTTTACTGGAATTAATTGACGGCGTGCGGTCAACGCCCAGGCACAACAAAGCCAATATCGACCTCTTGGAAAAGGAATTATACAACGGTACAATGGTTGATTCTGAGGATGTGCCGGCGGATGTGATCACGATGAATTCTCGGGTCAGCGTTACGGACATTGAATCCGGAGAACAAATAACCTATACCCTTGTTTTTCCATCCGAAGCCAATATTGCGGAAAACAAACTGTCCATTCTGGTTCCGCTGGGAATGGCTCTCATAGGGTATCGTAAAGGGGATATCATCGAATGGCCTGTGCCGTCCGGCGTCAGGAAAATAAAGGTCAATGATGTTATTTATCAGCCGGAGGCTGCGGGGAATTATAATTTATAAACAGAGAACCTTCTTGCCCCGGGGCAAAGGGTGATTCTTTTCTCGAGAAAACTACGCACCATACTGCTCTTTGATCCAATTCAGGTAAGCACCGGTTTTGATGTTTTCAACCCATTTCTTTTGGTCGAGGTACCAGTTAACGGTTTTTTGCAGACCGGAGGAAAACGATTCTTTCGGCGCCCAGTTCAGTTCCTTTTGCAGCTTAGAAAAATCAATGGCATAACGGCGGTCGTGTCCGGGGCGATCCTTCACAAAGGTAATCAACCGGCGCCTCGGGCTATTGTCGGACGCCGGTTGTATGTCATCCAGAATATCGCAGATCAACTGCACAATGGCAATATTTTCCATTTCCGCCTTGCCGCCGACATTGTACGTTTCACCATGCCGGCCGGCTGTCATGATGGTCCAGATGGCCTCACAGTGGTCCTCGACATAAAGCCAGTCGCGGACATTTTTACCGTCACCGTAAACGGGAAGCGGTTTGCCTTCCAGGGCGTTGAGAACGATCAGGGGGATGAGCTTTTCCGGAAACTGATAGGGACCGTAATTATTGGAACAGTTGGAAATGGTCACGGGCAATCCGAACGTCTTATAGTAAGCCCGCACCAGATGATCGGAAGCGGCTTTGGATGCGGAATAGGGGCTGTTCGGACGATAAGGCGTGTCTTCACGGAAAAGGCCGTCCGCTCCAAGACTGCCGTAGACCTCGTCGGTACTGACGTGGTGAAAAATCTTGAACCGGTCGCCGCGCGCTTTGGCGCACTCCAGAAGATTGAAGGTTCCGACGATGTTGGTCTGAATGAAATCTCCGGGCGTTTTGATGGAACGATCCACATGCGATTCGGCTGCAAAGTGGCAAACGCCGTCAATATCGTATCGGGAAAAGATTTCTTCCAGACGGGCCCTGTCGCATATATCCGCTTTTTGAAAAATGTATCGTGATGCACCGTTTGCGGCAATCTCTGCAAGATTCTCAGGATTCCCCGCGTAAGTTAATTTGTCGACATTGATAATTCTTCCTGAATGATGAATCCGGTCGATTAAATACCGGATGAAATTGCTGCCGATAAAACCGCAGCCTCCCGTAACCAGTAAGTTATGCAATGTGACAGGGGGATGGATGTTTTTTGTCATTCGGATTTACTCTTGTTGGGACGGATCAATTTTTTTATTTCAGGAAGCCCTGAATAATTCTGTTGATGGCTTGATCGTAAGTCAGTCCCAGGCTCATGAGTTTCGTCAACTGGTCATTGGCAATTTTGCCGATGGAGGCCTCATGCGTCAGTTCCGCGTCCGGATGCAGGGCCTTCAGTGCGGGCATGGTTTCGTTGGTGCCGTTGTCCATGATAATAGCATCGCATTCGATGTGTCCGAAGCATTTGTTCCTGGCTTCCATGTTCGCGTGAAAGATTTGCTTGGAATTGCCTTTCATCACCGAGCGGGAAATCATATTGGCCCTGCTGCCGAAGCCTTTCAGTATGATGTTATTGGTGGATACAGCCGATTGTTCGCCTTCCGTCAGGACGCGTTCCATAATCAGTAACAGACTGTCCGGACCGAGTTCCGCTTCATTAAGACGGTTGGCTTCATCCACACCGCTTATCTGCGTCAGCTCCATTTCCGCTGTTGCTCCCTCATCCAGAAAGACTTTTGTTGTTGGATTAAGCGATCGTCTTCCTTTTCCCTCTCCCATGGCGAAATGTTTTTCCACATAGGTGACTTTTGCCTTCTTTCCTACATGAAAATCATGGATGCCCGCATGGCCTTCGGCTTCGGACGAACCGCAGTGAATGCCGCAACCGGCCACGATCGTTACCTCTGCTCCTTCGCCGATGATGAATGAATTATAAACAACATCATAAAGTCCGGCCTGGCTCAAAATGACCGGGATATGAACGGATTCGTTTTTGGTCCCCGGTTTAATGGTCACAATAATACCCGTTCCGTCGGCGTTGGTTTCAATATTAATATTGGCCGAGACTTCGCGATGCAGCAGTTTACCGTTTTTCCTGATATTGTAGGCGCCTTTAGGCAGGCTTTCCAGATCGGCAACGGTCTTCAGCAGTTTTTTATCTAAAGCATTCAGCATTTTCAAATCCCTCTAATTTGTTGTGGTATGCGCAAATACTCATGTCATTCAGCAACGGCAGCGCATCTTTCAGATTGCCGGTATAGGCGATGCGTCCCTGATTTAAAATGATGATCACGTCTGCGACATCCAGAAAAGCCTTGTTGTGGCTGACAACGATCGTTGTTGTTTTAGGCGTCAGTTCTTTTTTGAGAAGACTGACCATGGGACCGATGGTCCATAAATCAATGCCCGTATCCGGTTCGTCATAAATAGCCAGCTTCGGATTGGTGGCAATCGTGGTGGCCAGCTCGATTTTCTTGATTTCGCCGCCCGAAAGTTTTGAATCGACTTCTTTATCGAGAAAAGAAAGCGGACAAATGCCCACCCGGGATACAATTTCCAGAAACTTTTTCTCCTCATCCGTTCCCGTGGCGATCGACAGTAAATCACGGAACGAAATGCCTTTAAAACGGGCCGGCTGTTGAAAACTATATGCGATGCCCAGTTTGGCTCTGTCCGTAATCGAAAGACCGGAGATATCCTGGCCGTTAAAAACAATGGAGCCTTGTGTGATCGGATTAATGCCCATGATCAGTTTGGCCAGCGTTGTCTTTCCGCTGCCGTTGGGGCCCGTAATGGCGTAAAATTTTCCGTCTTCAAAGGTAAAATCCAGGCCGTCAATGATATTGCGTGGGGCACTGTTTTCACCATCGCCGCCGGGAGCGGTAAAAAAAACCTTATTTAATGTTAACATTCGTTGAACCCGCCCTTATCTTAAAATATTAAAAAATATATGAACACCATCAACTGTTGAAAATATCACAATTTTCGGTGGCACTATAGACACAATTTCGTCTAAAAAGCAACGCTGAAAAATGATACATCCCTGCCGGTATTTTTCAGGAGTGGAATTGAAGAAACATGGGTGATGGGCCAAATAAAATCAGGCGGCAGATGTTTTGAAAACAAATGCCGCCTGATTTTTCTTTCGAGGCACAACGACAAAAAGCATTTTCCTTTTTCAGGGGAAAATTATTGCACCGTTATGCCCCCTTCGTCAAAAAAAGTTTAAATGAAATTTTCTTTATTTCTTCTTTGCTGCTTTCTTTGCCACTTTTTTCTTGGGAGCTGCTTTCTTTACAGCTTTCTTTGCCACTTTTTTCTTGGGAGCCGCTTTCTTTGCTGCTTTCTTTGCTACTTTTTTCTTCGGTGCTGCTTTCTTTGCTGTTGCCATTAGGTGAAGCCTCCTTTATAAAAATTTGATTTCAACTGCTGTAAAAAACTTTACTTGCTTCGTTGCGAAGAATTTTACTTCATTTTTTTTCTTACGTCAACAAAAACTATAAAAAATAATGAATTATTTTACAAGCATCCCGCAAGCGAAAAGATCGCAGGAGAAATGCCGGGGAATGAAAAACGAAAAATGGCGATGTTTTCATGAAGAGCGATACGCTGCAGGCCACGTCATCACTGGGATTCCCGATGATGAAGAAAATAAAATATAGTTTAGTGCAATCGCCGCATACAGGCATTCCACGTGGAAACTCTTTTTTTTAAAAAAATATTTCTGAGGACTGAAAAAAATAAAATGAGAAAAATATTCAAATCGACAAAAAAAATTATGGTGAAAACGAAAAGTATGGAGGAGAAAAATTATAAATAGGTTCTCGCTCCGACATATTGTCTGGTGAAGTAATCGGACGAAAGGTGGTCAATGCGAATTTCATTGCCCTGCGATGAGGCATGAATGAACTGGTTGTCGCCGACATATATGCCGACATGCGAAACATGATGATTCCCCCGATCGGCAAAAAAGACCAGATCTCCCTTCTGCAGTTCGTTTTTCTCAATGGCATTTCCGACCGCATACTGTTTTCTGGAGTTGCGGGGCAGATTCAGGCCGTTGAGCTGATACACCGTCATGGTCAAGCCGCTGCAATCGAATCCGTCATCGGGAGAGGACCCGCCCCAGAGATAGGGAACACCGAGAAAATCCCGGGCTGTTGTGACAATGGATTCCCTGAGATAGTCGGTTCCGTATTGTTTTTGTCGGGCTACGGAATAATCTTCGGGACGGACAATGTAAAATTCCTCAATGACCTTTGCGTCGATCAGTTCCAGGGCTCTCTTTTTAGCCAGGTCCTTGGTGCTGAAATTACCGAAGCGCACTTTGAAGAATTTGTCATCGGCAAGAAAATAGGTTGCATCGAGCCCGTGATTGATTTTCAGCCGTTCCGTCAAGCGAACTGCATTTTCAACATTTCGAAAAGCGCCCGCCTGTATCGTATAGCCCATCAGATTTAAAGCAGGTTTGTATCTGGGCGCCGACGCAACTCTCCGGTGATGCGCCTTGCCCGAGCAGGCCAGCATCAGGGTAAAAAGTAAAAACAAGCAAATGATCAGCCGGTATTTTTTCATGATTCTATATTCCATCTGTTACGCACATAATTTATTGCCTGTTCGGCGGACTGGATTCGTCCTTCCAGCTGTTCTTCCTCCACCGCAAGAAGAATATCTTTGATGATTTTCCCCGGAGTAAACCCCATGGCGATCAAATCGTTTCCGGTTAATAAACGAGGAGGATGCAGATCGTCAAGCGCTAGAATCTGCAACTGTTCGCGGCAGAACTCATAATTGTCCAGCATTCCGTGACTGGCCAGACAATCGAGACGATGCAGTTCCAGATGAAGATCGAAATCGGGCATGCGCAGAAATCTTTTAAGACGTCCGGGCCGCATTTTCCGGACATTCATGAATACCATATGCTGACGAATCAGATTGACGACGGTTTCTCTCTGCATGCGGGAAAATTTTAATCGTTGCATGATGGTGTCGGCAATAATTTCTCCCTGCTGCACATGGCCGTAGAAGTGCACGCCCTTTTCGTCTTCGCTGCGGGTGAGCGCTTTACCGACATCGTGTAAGAGCGTTCCCCACGCCAGGCAGATATTTTTTTCCCGCTCTCCGTCTGCGGGCAGCAACTCAAGCATTTTTAACGTGTGCTGCCAGACATCGCCCTCGGGATGAAACCGCGGCGGTTGTTCCACGCCTTTGAGACGGCAGATCTCCGGTAAAATGTTTTGCAGGATATCCGTTTGCATCATCAGTTCAAATCCCCGGCGGGCGCCGCCGCGGGTCAGAATCTTGTTGAGCTCTTCCCGGATGCGTTCAACACTGATGTGTCGGATATTCGAAGCTTCGCGTTTGACGGCATCCTGTGTCGCCGGTTCCAGGTCGAAATGAAGGTTGGCTGCAAACCGCACCGCCCGGAGCAACCTCAGATAATCCTCACGGAACCGTTTTCCCGGATTGCCGATAGTTCTGACAATTTTATTGTCGATATCAAAACGGCCGTTGACATAATCAATAATATCTCCGGTATCCGGATCCATTAAAAGGCCGTTGATCGTAAAATCGCGCCGGAAAACATCTTCCCGGGCAGTGGAATAGTGAATCCGGGAAGGGTGCCGGCCGTCTTCGTAAACATCATCGCTGCGAAACGTGGCAACCTCAAAAGGATGATTGTCGATAATGACGGCAACAACGCCGAACTTGGCGCCGATGGCTACGGTGCGGGGAAAGAGTTTCATGACCTCCTCCGGCCGCGCCGACGTTACAATATCGTAATCGCTGGAAGTCTGGTTGAGAATAAAATCGCGAACACACCCGCCGACAAAATATGCCTCGTGACCGGATTCTCTCAGCCGGTGAATAATTTCCCTGGCATGAAGGCGATGGGCATGATCAGGCAATAATTTATCCTCTGGTGATTATCTCTTACCTAATTTTATCGCACAGAATTCGCCGCACATCGTGCAGCCTTCATTTTTGGCGCTTTTGCTTTTTTCCAGAAGCGAAACGGTTTTTTCAGGATCGATGGACAAATCCACCTGTCCCTGCCAGTCGAAATTTTTCCGGCACGAAGACATCTTCCGGTCTTTTTCACGCGCCTGCTTCACGCCCTTGGCAATATCGGCAATGTGTGCGGCGATACGCGCGGCAATAACGCCGTCGCGAACATCGTTCAAAGTCGGCAGCCGCAGATGCTCCGCAGGCGTCACGTAGCACAGAAAATCGGCGCCGGCGGCGCCGGCAATCGCTCCGCCGATGGCTGACGTAATGTGATCGTAGCCGGGTGCGATATCCGTGGGCAGAGGGCCAAGCACGTAAAAAGGAGCGTTCTGACAAATATCTTTTTGCAGTCTGATGTTGGTGACGATGTCCGTCAGGGGAACATGGCCGGGTCCTTCAATCATCACCTGCACGCCAGCGGCGCGCGCGCGTGCGGCAAGCGCCCCGAGGATGATTAACTCCTGAAGTTGTGCCTGATCGGTGGCGTCGTCAATAGCTCCGGGCCTCAGACCGTCGCCGAGGCTCAACACCATATCGTAACGATGAGCAATTTCCAGCAGCCGGTCGTATTCCTCATAAAGCGGGTTTTCTTTTTTATTGCAGTCCATCCAGTTGGCCGTCATCGAACCGCCGCGGCTGACGATGCCCAGGATTCTTTTTTGTGATTTCAGCGCCGAGACGCTCAACCGGGTGACGCCGCAGTGGACCGTAATAAAATCCACGCCGTCTCTGCCGTTTTCTTCAATGACGTCAAAAATATTATCCGCTGTCATTTCCGATATGGCTTTCCTGTCCTGCAGCATTTTGACTGCCGCCTGATAAATCGGGACGGTCCCGATTGCCACCGTTGATTTTTTCATGACTTTTTTTCTGATAACGGCCAGATTGCCGCCGGTGGATAAATCCATAACCGCATCGGCGCCCGCATCAACGGCAATCTTCAGCTTTTTCAATTCCAGATTTAAATCGGTATGGTCTTTGGAGGTGCCGATATTGGCGTTGACTTTCGTCCGCAGACCCCGGCCGATGGCCAGCGGTTTAATGGACGGATGTTTTACATTGCGGCAAAGGACAATGGTGCCTTCGGCAATTCCTTTGCGGATATATTCGGGAGCAACTTTTTCTTCTTTTGCCGCTGCCTTCATTGCTTCAGTAATGATGCCTTTACGGGCTTTTTCTAATTGTGTCATCGTATCCTCCGAAATGTGAAAGCGATTTTATATCGCCAAATATTAACTAAATTTTTCAAAAACATTGACCGATCCGTAACCGTGTCCCAAAACAACCGCCTTCCGGATAGCGTCGGCTACCGTGATTTTAGCCTGCAACACAGCGTCTGCAAGACTTTTCCTGCGGGCGAGACCGGACGCCAGCCCCGAAGCGAAGGTGCAGCCGGTGCCGTGCGTATGACAGGAACGGATTCTGGCAGAGGAAAATTCGCAGTAGCCGGATCCGCTGTACAGAATGTCGGTCACATCGGCATGTTTGCGGTCGGGCAGATGTCCGCCTTTTATGACGACATTTGCCGCGCCGGATTCGTAAATGACCGCGGCAGCGTCCTTCATGTCGGCCATGGTTTTAATTTTATTTTTCGAGAGCGTTTCCGCTTCCGGGATGTTCGGCGTAATGACCAGCGCCAGCGGGAGAAGCGTCTGCACCAGCATCTGTCGGGCTTTGCCGGTCATCAGAGTTCTGCCGCCTTTGGCAATCATCACGGGATCCACCACAACGTTTTTCAGTTTATATTTTTTAATTTTTTTAACGACCACCTGAATAATCTCTTCGGTCGGAAGCATGCCGGTCTTGATCGCGTCGACTCCGATATCGCTCAGCACGACATCCATCTGCTTTGCGACAAATGCCGGATCAACCGGATAAATTCCCGACACCCCTTTTGTGTTTTGTGCCGTAACGGCCGTGACTACAGTCAATCCCCAGCAGCCGCAGGCGCTGACAGCTTTGAGATCCGCCTGAATTCCGGCGCCGCCGCTGGAGTCGGAACCGCCGATGCATAAAACTTTGCGCAATTTCATGATTAAACCGCCTCCGGGAAACGATCCTTGTTTTGGTACTTAATAACAAGAAGCTTGCCGTTTGCAAACCGGATACACGCATCATTGTCCCTGATCCGGTTGCTGATACCGCGGGATTCCCCCATTTTCAAATTTTCATTTTCCAGAGGATACAGAAATCCGGAAAGGGTGATTCCGGTAACCTCCGGACTCAGCGATAGCAGGGATACGGTTTTCCCTGTGTCGCCGGTAAAATGCGTTTCGTTATCCGCCAGAAATATTTCGCAGAACGGGTCGATCAGCACCGTTTGAATTCCTCTTTCCCGCCCTTTAAAAAGAAGGAAAATATTGGACAGCGTATGATCCATCCTGCCTCCCAGAGCGCACCAGATATATATTTTTTCCGGTTTTACCTCCAACGCGTAATCCAGGGCCAGTTCCGTATCGGTAAAGTCTTTGTTTGCCGGATATTTTATGATTTTAATGTTTTCCGAATCATAATAAGCCAGAAGAGCGGCGTCGATCGAATCCATGTCCCCGATGATGACGTCCGGTTTGATGCCCCAGCTTTTGAGATGACGGGATCCGCCGTCGCAGCCGATGATCAGACAATCATCCCGCTTGCCGGCCTGGCTGTTAAAAAATGCGGCATCGGTCGATTCGCCGCCGCTGACTATGATTACTTTTCCGCGCACGTGATTTACCTGAATGGCGACACCCGTTTAAGGATATCCGGCTTTATAAATTAAGTCATTCGTATACTTGTAGAAAATTTATTATATTCAACTTTAAAAAGCAAATTGTTTGATCCTCTGATGTAAAATCGTTTTTGGATACCGCTTTTCAGGACCATCATGAAAAACGTCACAAATTAAGTCTTGACAAAAGCACCGTTGTTTGTTTTTTAACACCCTGTAAATATTATAGTTTAAAAAAATAAAAAATAAAATCACTTCTAAAAACAACAGGGATTATCCGATAAAGGAGCTGACATTCTATGCGAAGGGTTTCATTATTGTTACTGATTCTTACCGTGGCGTTGCTTTTTAGCGCCTGCGGTAAAGATGAACCGGAACTGTCCTGCATCTATCCGGGCCTTTACGAAATCAATCATGATATTAAATATTCAGGCCAGCTGGTGATCCTGAAACAGCGTGTTCGCTATCATGCCGACGGCACGTTTGAAGCCACGAATTTTCAGAACAACGCTGCTCTGGAGGAGATGAAGGGCAAATATAAAGTAGAAAACAAGCAGCTGATTTCTTACGATACACAACGCCGCCTGATCACTCAGGAAGGGACGTGGACACCGCCGAAAAAGGAACCCTCGGCCGTGGAACTTCGCAAGATCAAAAAGGGAAGCTACCAGTATTATTTCAAATATCCTGATGAGCAAATGCGTGAAAAATACAAGGGACTCGGCCTGGCAGAAGGCTGGAAGACGTACAAGCGCATCAGCGATTAGTTGCCGGACAACCGGACAGCCATCCGGCTGAGGACAATGAAAAAACCGTCAAACAATATTTCGGCGAATTGCGGTGCCGGCGAAAACCTCTGAGTTTAGTCTGTTTCCTTATTGATTAGATATTTGGCAATAACCGCATTCGTTGAATAATCCTGTTTTTTGCCTTTTGCAATCTGCCGCAAGACTTTCATGTCGGATTTCCAGACCAAATCGCCGGGTCCGATGAAACAGTAGCTTCCCGGGGTGTATTCGGAACTGATCGCGCCGTTTTTGTAATAATAGTATTCTTTGCTTGTCTCTGCAGGATAACTGCGTACCGTGGGCGGAATATCCGTGGGAAGAAACCAGAGTTTAATTTCACGTTCAGCATCCTGAATATTTGCGGATGCATGAATCAGATTGTCCGATCGATCTCCGATAAATTTTCCCTTTGCGTCATACAGCGGAATGATCGTTCCCAGTGAGCGGATGCAGCCGGGTCTTTGCGCTCTGGCTTCATGCGGATTGGTGTTACCGCAAATCTCCCTGATGTTTTTGATGGCGTTCGGTCCCCGGTAGATAATCGCGATGACTCTGCGCTTCGAGGGTTCATCCGGATAATGCAGGTACCCGCGAATGTATTCAAGCAAAGACGGATAGAAAAATTTTCCCTTGTGTTCGGCGTAATGTTCTTCTGCCAGCGCCAGATTGACGGCGACAACCTTCAGCGCCGCGAAACGCAGTCCGGTGTGGAACTCTGAAAATCGTGAAAGGATATACCCGGTTAGGGAATTCTTTATTGCATCCGGTTTTATCAGAACCAATGAATTTTCTCGATTTTGTTCAGGCATTTGAAACTCTCCTTATGGTTAAAGATGTTAACAATCTTCTTTGTGAGAAGACATGCTTAAAAAGCGGGCGAAGTATAAGAGAAGTCCTGCTTTGTGTCAACAGAATATATCGGGCCGAAGTTCATTGAGCTTTTGGCTGGAAATCCACGCATTCAGGGACTGTAGAGCCTGATGGACGATGAGGGCGTTTCTCTCTTTTTTCCGTAGTTTTTTTTCCACGGGTGCGTTGAACAGTCCGAAATTAATGTTCATCGGTTGAAACTGAACTGCATGTTCGGGAGATGTGATATATTGAATGAGAGCGCCCAGCGCTGTGTTGACGGGAGGCGGTTCGGCTTTTTTCCCTTCGATGATAAACGCCGCGTTCAGACCGGCCAGAAGCCCCATGGCTGCCGACTCCATATAGCCTTCCACGCCCGTGATCTGTCCGGCAAAGAAAATATTTTCATGGTTTTTGAGCTGCAGGGTAGGGCTCAGCAGGGCGGGGGAGTTGATATAGGTGTTGCGGTGAATGCTGCCGTAGCGGGCAAATTCAACCTTCTCCAGTCCGGGAATCAGGCGAAAAATCCGCCGCTGTTCCGGCCAGGTCAATTTGGTCTGGAAACCGACCAGATTAAAAAGAGTGCCGGCGGCGTTCTCTCTGCGCAATTGCACAACGGCGTAGGGTTTGTTGCCGGTATGAGGATCAATCAGGCCCACCGGTTTCATCGGACCGAATGCCAGGCTCTTTTCGCCGCGCTGAGCCAGGATTTCTATCGGAAGGCAGCTCTCGAAATGGCGGGTTTCCTCAAAATCTCTGGCGGCCACCTTTTCTCCCGCCAGCAACGCCTTGTGAAATGATTCGTATTCTTCGCGGGTCAGAGGGCAATTCAGGTAGTCGGGCGTTCCCTTGTCATAGCGCGACGCCAGGAAGACCTTGTTCATATCAATGGAATCCGCTTCGACAATGGGCGCAATGGCATCGTAAAAATAGAGCGACGCACCGCCGAGCCTCCGGGAAATATCCTGCGCCATTGCGTCGGAGGTCAGCGGGCCGGTGGCAATGATCGTTACAGTATCGTTCGGGATGGCGGTTACTTCATGCCGGTGAAGGGTGAAGGCCGCTTGTTCACAAAGCCGGGCTTCCACCTCGCGGGCGAACAGAAGGCGGTCAACCGCCAGAGCGGATCCGGCGGGCACGGCGGTTTTATCCGCCGCTTTCATAATGACCGAGTCCAGCAGGCGCATTTCTTCCTTGAGCAAACCGGGCGCATTATCGAGAGAGTTGGACTTGAGGGAATTGCTGCAAACCAGTTCGGCGAGATTCTCCATTTTGTGGGCTTCGGAAAATTTCTGCGGTTTCATTTCATACATCTCAACCGCATGGCCGCGCCGCAGCAGCTGCCAGGCCGCCTCGCAGCCGGCCAGTCCGCCGCCGATAATTGTCACACGATGATCCATCAGGATTCTGTTTTTGTTTTAGGGATTTTTTTGATGTTCTTGCATTCGGGATAACCGGTGCAGCCGAGGAACTGGCCGTAGCGGCCGCGCTTGACGGCCATGGGTTTGCCGCACAGCTCGCAGACTTCATCCGACAGAACGACCTCCTGTTTGGCCGCCTTTCCGTCCTTGTCCAGCTTTTTGATGTTTTTGCATTCGGGATAACCGGTGCAGCCGAGGAACTGGCCATAGCGGCCGCGCTTGACCGTCATGGGTTTGCCGCACAGCTCGCAGACTTCATCGGTCGTCGGCGTTGCCTGTGCGACGATTTCGCCGTTTTCGTCTTTGGCCGCGGTCATCGTGTTTTTGCATTCGGGATAACCGGAGCAGGCGAGGAACTGACCGAAACGCCCCTCTTTGACAATCATATTTTTGCCGCACTTGTTGCATTTGATATCTGTCGTTCTGGTTTCCACGTGTTTGACCTTTCCGTTTTCGTCATGAGTAAAATTCATGGTGTTTTTGCATTTGGGATAATTGGAACAGCACAGAAACTTCCCGTTTTTTCCCCAGCGAATCACCATGGGGGACTGGCATTTCTCGCAGACCAGATCGGTTGGCGTTTCTTCCTGCTTGATGTTTTTCATTTCCGCCTTGGCTTTTTTCAGCTCGTCGGCAAAAAGCGCGTAAAATTCCTTGAGCGTCTGCACACGCTTGCGTTCGCCCGTTTCAATGGCGTCCAGTTTGTTTTCCATATCCGCGGTGAAAGCGATTTCCAGAATGGTCGGAAAACTTTTTACCAGAAGATGCGTCACCATCATTCCCAGTTCCGACGGATAAAACTTGCCTTTTTCCAGCTTCACGTATTCGCGTTCCTGTATTGTGGAAAGAATCGCGGCATAGGTGCTGGGGCGTCCAATGCCTTTTTCCTCCAGTTCGCGCACCAGCGACGCTTCGGAAAAACGCGGCGGCGGTTGTGTGAATTTCTGTTCCGTATTCAGATGGAGAAGTTTCAACTTTTCTTTTTCGCTGACTTCCGGCAAAAACTTGTCCGTTCCGTTGCCATTTCCGTTGCCGTTTTCATCCTTGTCATCCTTGCCTTCCGTATAGACGATGGTGAAGCCGGGGAATTTCATGATCTGTCCCTGCGCGCGGAAAAGACAATTGGCGCCGGCAATGTCAATGGTGGTCTGATCGAGAATGGCCGGATTCATCTGACTGGCGACAAAGCGGTTCCAGATCAGTTGATAAAGTTTGAATTGATCGGCGCTCAGATATTGCTTGATGTCCTGCGGTTTATTAGTCATGCGGGACGGACGAATCGCTTCATGGGCATCCTGCGCTTTTTGCGTATTTTTGTACGTATGAGGCTTATGCGGCAGATAATCCGCGGAATAACTTTCTCTGATGTAGTCGCGAACATCTTTGATGGCTTCTTCGGATATCCGGTAGGAGTCCGTTCTCATATATGTGATGAGACCCACGGAACCTTCCTTGCCCAGTTCGATTCCTTCATAGAGTTTTTGCGCGACCATCATGGTCTTCTTGGCTGAAAAACGAAACCAGCGCGATGCTTCCTGCTGCAATTTACTGGTGGTAAACGGGGGCGGCGCAGTGCGCTTGACTTCTTTCTTTTCCAGTTTTTCAACAAAAAACTCCGCCTGCTTGATTTTATCGGCAAGCATCGCGGCCTGTTCGCCGTTGGTCACTTTTGCTTTTTTGCCGTCGACTTTATGAAGTTTCGCTTCAAAAGGAGGCGGATTTTTACCTTCGAATTTGGCCGTCAGATTCCAGTATTCTTCGGGCTTGAAATTTTTTATTTCGTCCTCCCGGTCGCAGATCATCCGGACGGCGACGGACTGAACGCGCCCCGCGCTCAAGCCTCGTTTGACCTTGTCCCACAGCACCGGACTTATTTGATAACCGACCAGACGGTCCAGAATGCGGCGGGTCTGCTGCGCTTCATATTTGTTGAAATCCAGTTGCAGGGGATTTTTGATGGCCTCGGTCACGGTATCTTTGGTTAAATCGTTGAAGAGGACGCGGTAGACGTTTTTGTTCTTGGTGTTGAGAACTTCATTAATATGCCAGGCAATGGCTTCGCCTTCGCGGTCCGGGTCGGGGGCCAGATAAATGTTCTCGGCGTTCTTCGCCGCTTTTTTCAGTTCATCGATGGTTTTCTTTTTCGTTTCGATGATGCTGTACGACGGCTCGAAATCTTTTTCCAGATCAATACCCAGTTTGCTTTTCGGCAAATCCTTAATATGACCCATCGAAGCGACGGCATTAAAATCGTTTCCGAGAAATTTTTTTATCGTTTTAACTTTTGTGGGAGACTCCACAATCACCAAAGAATTTGCCATAATCCCATTCTCTCTTAAAAAATAGAAAGCCCCTATAAATGGAAGAAAAAAATTTGTAAAGCTATTTTTTACGATCTTCCTTTCATTTCATTATTTAAATATCCGGAAAATAATAGTTTTATTGATTAGTTTGTTCTTTCTGCAGAAAAAAATTTTCCCGGGTGCTGCCGGACAATTCCTTTGAGTTCCATGGTGGTCAAAGCGCTGAGAATATCGGCGGACGAAAATCCCGTCACAGAAATCAAATCGTCGATGTGCATGCGTTTTTGGGAAACCAAATCGTATAATTTCTGCTCGGCGGCATTTAATTTTTCCATGGGAGGGCTTGCAGCGTTTAATGTCCCGGGAGCGGAAAATCCTTTTAGCGGTTTTCTCTGTTCTATCTGCGGCAGAATTTCTTCCAGAATATCCTCTGTGTTTTCGATGAGCTTGGCTCCCTGTTTGATCAGCTTATTCGTACCGCGCGAACCGGCGGAATCAATGCTTCCCGGTACGGCGAAAACTTCACGTCCCTGTTCCAGCGCCAGCCTCGCCGTAATCAACGAGCCGCTTTTTTCGCCTGCTTCCACAATGACAACGCCGTAGGATATGCCGCTGATAATGCGGTTGCGCGCCGGGAAATTTGTCGAACGCGGCGGCGTTCCCAGGGGGAATTCGGAAACCACGGCGCCGTTTTCGACAATGTCCGCAAATAATTTTTTATTTTCCGGAGGATAAATGACATCCAGGCCGCTGCCCAGAATCGCAACGGTTCTGCCATGAGCGGTTATAGCGCCGCGATGCGCCGACGAATCGATGCCCCGAGCCATCCCGCTGACCACCGTCACGCCCTGAAGGGCCAGGTCCCGGCTGATTCTTTCCGTCGTGTATTTACCGTAAGTGCTCGCTGCACGGGAACCGACAATGGCAAGATTGATGTCTTCTCTGCTCAAATTTCCCCGCACATATATATAAGGAGGGCGGTCATAGATATTCAATAATTGCCCCGGATAGAGCTCATCTTCGTAAGTAACTATTGTAACGTCATTTTTGCGAATAAGTTCAAGTTCTGCTTTAACATTATCCCAGCCTCTGAAATGAACAATGGCCTCTGCAATCTGACGGGAAATTCCCTCTGTTTGCTGCAGGTCGGAAACGGAAGCACCGAAAACAGCGGCAGGAGAGCCGAACCTGTCCACCAGTGCCGGAAAAGAGACGTGGCCGATGCCTTTGATTGATTTTAACGCAATCCAGTACTTTAGAATCTCATCATTCATAAATGACCCGAACGAGAAGCGTTATGGTGATGATTGGGGATTTTGAAAAATTGACAGCAACCTACATCTTGTCTGCCGGATGTGTCAAGTATTTTCAAAATGATGATCCGCCGGATGAACAAAGAGTGAAAAATGTGAAATTCTTAAAACAGTTGCTTAATTTTAAGCTTTGAGCTAGGAAACCATCAACGTTTCATAGAGGTCGTCATGTTCAAGGTAAAAAATATTCTAATTTTTTTTATCACAATTTTCTTTATTTACCTGCCCGCCGGTTTTGCTCAAAACGTCACAAAAGTGCAGAAACCTAGCGTTGCGCCCAAACAGGGTGTTCAAAAGTCAGTGGACCAGGCAACGAAAAAACCAAAACCGGGCCTGACCATTATGCCGGCGGGAATTAATTTGGGTCTTGTCGCCTTTGACAAATCGGGCGAAGCAACCGTCAGTTTAAAAAATACGGGTACCGGCGCGATCCGCTGGTCCATCCAGGGGCCTAAGAGCTGGGACAAAGTAAAATCCAAAGCGATATCGGGAACACTGGAGAAGGAAACCGATGTTTTAAATGTGGGTGTAAGTTTACTGGGCAATGATGAATTCAAAGACGAAAAAAAAGCCGGGCATTCGCTGGCGAATGTCGAAATGAGAATTGCCTCCGGAGAGGAAGAAATTATCTGTACCAAGAAACTTCCGCTAGGAATACATAAAGAGGAAATTGAAATCAACGCTGCGGACGGGCAGAAAAAAATAACCTTGTCTTTTTTCATTGCCTACACGCAGAGCGCTCCCCGGATCAACCTCAGTACGCTGAGATTGGATATGGGAAAAATCCTGCCGAATAAAACAGTTTCCAGAAAAATAATATTAAACAACAGCGGTAAGGAAACGTTGACGTGGTCGGTCGAACCGCCGGCACACGCCCGGGAAGACATGCCGGATGATTTCAGGCAGGGAAGGTACCTGTCCTTCATGAATGATGAGGTCAAAGGCACCGCACAATACAGCGTTCCCGAGCCTTTGAAAGACACACTCGAGTTAATCGGAAGCTGGTCGGAAACCGGCGGCTATCCAACCAGCGGGCCGGGCGATAATCTGATCAAAGTCAATTTTACCGGAACGGGGATCCTTTTATACCTGTCCGAACATTCCCGGGAAGGAAAACTGACCCTGGCGCTGGATAAAAATCCAATCGCGAGGGCCGCCCTGTTTGAAGAGCAGAGAAAGAACGGGGAAGAAATCCTGATAGCCGATCAGCTGGAATTTGGTTCCCATACCCTCACGATCACGAACAAATATGAAGGTCTGGTCGTGGAAGGCGTAAAAATACTGGGACTGAACACAGCCTTTTTCCCCGCTCAGAGCATAAAAATCTTTCCTGCGTCCGGGGCCACCACCCTGCAGACCAATTATCTGACCGTTTTATTTAATACCGGGCAGGCTTTCCCGGGCTTTTATGAAGACTACCTGGTCTTTAAAACTAATAATGGCGAGGCGATTGTCGAGATGTATGCGGAAGTGCTGCCGGATGTCACCTCGGCGATCATCGATGTTTACAGATATTACAACGGAAACGACTATCTTTTCACATCCAATCCGCAGGCGGAAATCAACAGATTGTATCAGAACAAGTACACAAAAGAAGGGATCGCTTTCCGTTTATTCCAGCCCGGCACGCCGGGAACCGCGAGCTTCTACCGCTGGTATCATCCCCGGAAAAAATGTCATTTTTATCATTATGACTACAACGGCCATAAACAAGATTTGCACGGTTATATTCTTGAAGGGACGCTCGGCAACATCGCCACCTCGAAACTGACCAACACCCGGGAGCTTTACCGGTGGTATAATGCAAAGACGGGCCATTATTTTTATTCAACGGAGTTGCAGGGAGAAAAAATTAACAAAAAAGCATATCGTTTTGACGGCATAGCCGGTTACGTCCGGTAACCATCGGAATGTTTCGGAAAAATAATGCCTCAAGGGCCGTATTTCATCTTGACAAAAAAAAGAAGAGACGATATTAGGCTAAGTCTTTTTAGGCACAGGTAAAACATGCGCCTGTAGCTCAGTTGGATAGAGCAACGGACTTCTAATCCGTGGGCCGAGAGTTCGAATCCCTCCAGGCGCACCATGCGCGAAGTGCCAATTGCTTTCAGACCGACGAAAGCGAATTGGTAAAAATGGTGGGTGTAGCTCAAATGGTTAGAGTGCCGGGTTGTGGCCCCGGAGGCTGAGGGTTCAAGTCCCTTCACTCACCCCATTTTATAATGGTTGGATAAAGAGCGCCCGTAGCTCAGCTGGATAGAGTCGCAGACTTCGAATCTGTTGGTCGTAGGTTCGAATCCTACCGGGCGTGCCAGAATAAAAAGCAGTGCAACGTTCTTTAGAAGACAATGCTGTTGAAAAACAGACAGAGGCAAGGCAGCCGGGACACGAGGCGTGAAGTGCACGGGATGTGCGTCGCATAGCCGCCCTGGCGAAGGCAACGCCGCCTTTGACGTTTTCCAATAGACCTGAAGGGCCCTTAGCTCAACTGGCAGAGCAAATGACTCTTAATCATTAGGTTGTCGGTTCGATTCCGACAGGGCTCACCAGATATCAAGGCGTTTCGCATGGTTAGCGAGACGCCTTTTTTTGTTCATTTTTCTGGGGAAAGAAAAATCAGTAGTCCTTTGCAAAGCCAATAAAAAAGCCAGCTACCGTGTGGTAGCTGGGGAAAGAAATATTTTATTAATTATCATACTTGCCATTTATAACGTTTTCGCTAATCTTGGCTAATCTGTTTCTGAGTGCGATTTTTGGTGTGGCATACTTTAAATTTTTAAAATCATCGAACTCATAATTTTTAACATCTCTTAATAATTCGGTTAGGTCCTGCATTAGATTGTAGTAGCCATTATTTTGATCTGTTGGCGGATTGTATTTCAAATCATCGGCCATCGCTTGAATTATTTCACACATAGTTTTTTTACAAAAATCCCGAAAATAAATATTGGCAACCTTAGCGGAAGACCAATTCTATTAGACGGGACTTTTGTTTGCTAAGGTTAATTAATTATATTGAACTACTTTCATTTTAGGGTGTATAAGAAAATCCGTCAATAGATGTAGCTGTGGATAATATTTTAAGGAGGGGACAGAAATTGATTACTCGAAATATAAAGTGTAAAAAATGCGGTAATCATGGTGTAGTTGAGGCACACGACACGATTAATCATTACCCACCAAATGATATTTTTAAAAATCTTGGCAAAGACACAGACGGGTATATGCATTTTCTGTGTCCCAAGTGTGGTGCTGATGGATCTTATTCACCTTACAGTTTTTTTCACCCGTTAGTAAAATTCTCTTTTTATATTATTATAGGAATAATTATTTGGTGCATTTATAAATGCGTAGGATAATAAATTCTTTTGAAGGAGTAGCGACATGAACTCTTTAGGACTTATATTCGACATAATAGGAGTATTAATCTTATTCACAATGGATTTAAAAATGATTGGATTAGATGCAGACGCAATTCCGATGACGAAAGACCCAGTAAAAGTTAAGAAAGAAAAAATTAAAGCTTGTATCGGGCTTGGTTTTATTTTGTTTGGTTTCACATTTCAATTTTTAAGTAATTTTATTTGTAAGTAGATTAGGAATATTTAGGAAAGTATTTTTTCGGGGAAAATTTGGGGAAAGAAAATTGTAAAAATCATTCTGTTTTGTTCCTAAATCTTCCTCAATTGTTTCAGCTAATGTTTTAATGATTTCAATAATGTAATGTATATTTAATGATTTACAGAAAATGCCTATTTGTGTCTCTTAATCATTAGGTTGTCGGTTCGATTCCGACAGGGCTCACCAGATATCAAGGCGTTTCGCACAACACGCGAGACGCCTTTTTTCTTCATCCTGCGCATCTCTATAAAATAAAGATATTATTGACATGTCGGAAAAGAAAATATATTAATAAAAACATAATCTATGAAAAGAAAGAAAATTTAACGGGGCCTAAATAAATTTAAGGAGTGTCTTATGAAAAAAATAAAATCGATGGCATACATGTTATTGATCGTTTTGCTTGGCCTGTCATTGAACACATGCGGCAGCGGAAGTGATACCATTGATGATTATATTGACGACCTTACGGGACGGTACACCATTTCCGGAACGGTCAGCGGCGCGGTTGCTGCAAATGTGACGATAAGACTGACGGGCGCTGAGACGGAAAATACAACCACGGCAGCCGATGGAACTTACGAGTTCGACGGTTTGGCCGACGGAACGTACACCGTGACCCCTGTTTTGGCCGGTTACACCTTCACACCGGCCAGCCGGCAAATCGTCATTGCCGGAGCGGACATGACAGCAAACTTTACGGCAGCCTCTTCCAGTGCGGCAACGCCCTACGAACAGACTGATCTTCAGGCAACATGGGATGTGCAGATTCTGGAAGCCGGCAACATCAACGGATGGGGGCGTTACAACGTAACCGTCAGCGCCGCGGGAGGCGTCACGTTCAACAGTTGCCAGGATTCAACGGGAAGCACCGCCTGCCCGGCGGGTCCGATTGTCTGGACAATTAATCCCAATACCGGCGTTATTACAGAGACCAATAACGGCGCTGATACAGATAATCATTATGCCATCACCTTAAATAAAAATTTCGTTGCCGGAACAGCCTCGGGCAGTTCGCAATTGCTTATCGCGCAAAAAAGAGTATCCGGGGTGGCCTACAGCAACAGCGATTTGCAGAGCAAACATTTTGTTATTCACTCCCTGATGGTCGGCGGCGAAAACAAATGGCTTCATGAAGTCGGAAGCACCGATGCCAACCGGGTGGTGACCCTAACCAGCTCAACGGATCCTGGCGGTACGGATAATAACGCGGAAAATACAGGAATCACCATTTCTGTTGATGCCAACGGCGTTGTGACGATGAACGGCACCATGTCTTCCTACAGGGGCTTCATGTCGTACGACAAGAGAACGATCGTGGGCACCTTTACAGAAAACGGCGACACCTATCAATTAATGGTCATCCAGATTACCGACGGCCAGACGGGAAATTCCGTCAGCAATGTGGTCGGCACGTGGATCGATCACATCCTGGCAGTCGGCGGCGCTGACTTCTGGGCGCATCAGAACATTGCCATCAACAACACCGGTGTGATGACGTTCAGCAACTGGGTGGATAATGACATCGCGATATCCGGACCTGATGCGACGGAAACCATCGCCATCGGTTCGACGGGCACGGCAACGATACAGGGGACTGATTTCCACGGCCAGTTATCCTACGACGGCCAGTTCCTGATTGGAACGCGTACCATTGATTTAGGTTCGGAAGAAGCGTATGCATTCCATGTGAGCATCCTGTCTGCCGCGGGTTCGACATCCACAACAACCTACAGCCTGTCCGGTGCCGTCAGCGGTGCGACATTAGCCGATGTCCTCATCACACTTTCGGGAGCAGCGACAGACTCCACCACAACGTCTTCCAGCGGCGCATTCAGCTTTACAGGATTGGCGAACGGCAGCTACACGCTGACACCGTCGAAAACCGGTTACACCTTCACCCCGTCCAGTTTACCTGTTACCATCAGCGGCGCCAATGCAACCGGCAGCAATTTCACAGCGACCAGTTCATCCAGCAGCGATCAATGCGACGTATGGGATGACTATGTGACCAACACGTGTTGCACGACTCAGAACAATGTTAAGGTCGTGGGCATTCCGGTGCCTAAAACCTGCGGATGTCCTGCCGGTACAACGGATGTGGGAGACGATAACATAACCGCGGGCGGTCCGTACGATTTGTGCGACTGTAACTGCGATTAACAAAGAACTACATGATCGATTGACAAAACCGGGGATGCAGAACATCCCCGGTTTTTTTTCGTCCTCAAAAAAGCCAATTCAAAAAATTCTTGCGCTTACCGGCATAATTCACTATTGATAACCGGAATCCTCTCTCACCTAAAAAAATAAACATAAACCAAACAGAGAGGAAAGCCGCCTGCACCCGAAACAATTCAATCAGTCTGTAAAAATTCATCCGGCAAAGGAGGGGACATGGCTTCAAAAATCATTCTGGAACGATTTCTCTGGTTTCAAAACGAAATAAAACAGGGAAGGTATCCCAACACCAAAACCCTTGCGGAAAAATTTGAAATCACCCGCAAAACCGCCCAGCGCGATATTGAATTCATGCGCGACAGGCTGAATGCGCCGCTGATGTATATCCCCGGCCATCGCGGATTTACCTACGAAGACCATACCTATGACCTGCCGGGTTTCTGGCTCGGTGAAGAAGCATTAATTTCACTTCTTCTGGCATACCGTCTGGTTTCCGCCGTGCCGGACAAAAGCCTCAAGACATCCCTGCGCTCGTTTCTTGAACAACTGCTGACAAAAATATCGCATTCCCAAACCATGACCGTCAAAGACCTGAACAGCAAAATATCCGTCCGCAACATCGCATATTCCAAAACGTCGGAAAAAATATATCATGCCATGCTGGAAGCTCTTTTAAATGCCGGGCCCGTGAAAATAGAATATCATTCGCCGCACAATTCCCAAATCACCACCCGCGACATTTTGCCGCTGCATCTGCTGCACTACATGGGCACCTGGCATATTATCGCCCATTGCGCGTTAAAAAATGAACTGCGGGATTTTGTTTTGTCGCGCATACAAACCATCGCCCCCTGCGCCCATAAAATTACCGCCCGATTCTCTTCCGGACACGTGCGCGACTATATCCGGAAAACCTTCGGCATCTTTCATGGAAAACAGACAAAATCCGTCTGCCTGTGTTTTTCCAAAGATGTTTCCCCCTGGATTTCCGAACAGGTTTGGCATCCGGCGCAAAAAACATTCATCAAAAAAGACGGCAGGCTCTGCCTGACCATTCCCGTTGCCGACTTCCGGGAGATCAAAAGAGAAATTCTCAAATACGGCTCGCAGGTGGAAGTGATATCCCCCAAAGCCCTGCGCAACGAAATAAGAAACGAGATTGGAAAAATGAAAAAAATATACAGATAACATCTTGCCTGTCATTCCCGAATGGTCTTGTCGGGCCATGGTGCCCGTTAGGGTAAATCCAGGCCTTAATCTCCCCCTTTTGTAAAGGGGGATGAAGGGGTCGTGAGGCAAGCTGAAGACGAATGCAACAAAGTATGAAGCGTAAGCCGAACTATCCCCGGAGCACCGCGTAGGGGGGATTTTATGGTGTACGAGGCTTTTACCGGATCCTATACAAACAAATATTGATGAACGGTCAGGCAGGACATTAGAACATCGGTATTGACAATACCGTATAAATCATATACACATATTTAAAACAATTGACATTATATACGGAAAGGAAATGCGCGCAAAAAAACAAAATCTTATAGATTATTTCCATAAAAAAGGCGGCATTGTTCGTTTCTCGGCCATGCGAAAAGCCGGGTTTCACCCGGATACCATTGCCGCGCTGGAGAAAAACGGGCAAATCTCCAAAATAAGCCGGGGCCTGTATCAACTTGCCGGTTACGAACCAGCCGCGCATCCCGATCTGGTCATGGTCTCTCTTCTGGCGCCGCGCGTCGTGATATGCCTGATTTCCGCGCTGGCCTTTCATGAAATCACCAGCGAAATCCCCAAATACGTGGAGATTGCCATACCCAAACAATCCCACGCGAATATCATCACGTATCCGCCGGTGCGAGTTTACCGGTTTGATCATCAGGCATGGCGAGAAGGCGTTGAAGAACATCGTATAGACGGCCATACGGTCAGAGTTTACTCACCGGCAAAAACAATAGCGGATTGCTTCAAATTCAGAAACAAGATCGGCGTCAATGTAGCCAGGGACGCCATCAAAACCGCCATTGCAGAAAAACGTGTCAGGCCGCAGGAAATCATGAAATACGCGAAAATATGTCGCGTAAGCAACATCATCAAGCCGATTCTGGAAACACTGATATGAAAAAGAATATCGCCAATGTGCAGGCATCCGTCCGGAGAAGGCTTCAAAACGTTGCCAAAGAAACGCACCGGCCCTTCGCGGAAGTCTTGCAGTATTATGGCATGGAAAGATTTCTTTTCCGGCTGTGCAAATCCGCCCATGCGCGTCAGTTTATTCTTAAAGGAGCGCTAATGTTTACCGCCTGGCACCTGCCTCAGCGGCGCACGACCCGCGACATTGATTTACTGGCGCGATGCGATAACCGGACAGACAACATTGAGAAAATCATAAAAGATATTTGCAAAACGAGCGTGCCTTCCGACGGCCTTGTTTTCGATCATCAAACGATACACAGTCAACGGATTAAAGAAGATGCCGATTACGAAGGTGTGCGGGTCCGGTTTACAGGATTATTGGAACGTGCGCGCATACCCATGCAGATTGACATCGCCTTTGGCGATACGGTTTATCCAGTCCCTGGAATCGTTGACTTTCCGGTCATCCTCGATTTTCACAAACCGCGTCTCAAAGTATATCCGCCGGAAAGTGTCATCAGTGAAAAATTCGAGGCCATGGTGAAATTGGGCTTGTTAAACAGCCGTATGAAAGATTTCTATGATATCTGGCTGATGACACGGCAATTTGATTTTGAAGGCATGAATATTACCGCGGCTTTAAGCAAAACCTTTGAACATCGTAAAACGCCACTGCCTGTCAAACGTCCACTGTTTGCAGAGGAAATTTATGATGAAAAATCCGATCGCCAGACATTGTGGACGGCATTTTTAAGGAAGAACGATATAAAACACGCGCCGAAAAAACTATCGGCAGCGGCCAAGGTAATTGAAAAATTCCTGCTAAAGCCACTGGAGGCGATTCACAAGAATCTGGAATTCAAGCAAGAATGGAATGCCGCCGGCAAATGGCAATAAGGGAAATTATGTTTGGATTGTTCCCCGATCAGTCTGAAAAAAAATGAAGTCATTCCCGCATGCTTTCGGCGGGAATCCAGAATCGTTTCACCGGATACGGTGATAATTATCAATATCCCTCTTTCGAGGGATTGAAAATATTTTAAAGAAGTATAATAACAAACCATCAAACCCCCGATGTTTTGAAATGAATAAACGCTGTCTCGGAAATTTCCGGAACGTTTTATCATTTTAAATCCATAAAATATCTTTTGAGCAACGTTTTGATGGGACATAAATTGGGGGTGGTTGGGTGGTAAAATAATTATCATAAAAAATATTAAGTTTGTTCCTGCGAATGCAGTTTGCCCAGCATATCCTTTGGAATTCAAGGTGAATCCACGGCCCCGTCATTCCCGAGAAGTAGGGCATACAGATTCTGTGGTGCAAATATTTACGATGGGGAAACAAATTGAACGCAGTATAGGAATGATCAAATAATATGATAATTTAGAACAATAGAGGTAAATATCAATAATTATGGAATACATTGCGCACATTGCCGAAGACGACCGGACGCATACCCTTGAAGAGCATCTAACTCGGTCAGCAAAATTAGCGAGTGAATTTGCTTCCGAATTTGCTTCCAGAGAGTGGGGTTATCTTTGCGGTCTATGGCATGATTTTGGAAAATATTCTGAATCATTTCAAACTATGATCAAAGCCGCTCATGGGATGATTGATGATTCAATTCATCTCGCTTATAAAGTGAATCACTCAACGGCAGGGGCGTTATGGGCAATAGAAAATTTTGGCCCTCTTGGTCGGATTTTTTCTTATCCTATTGCCGGGCATCATGCGGGCTTGGCTGATTGGCAGGCCGATGAAACGGGTAACGCCGCTTTATCTGTCCGGCTTAAAGAAAACAAACTACTTGAGATAGCTAAAAAAGAAAAAATTCCTGCAGAAATACTAGAAAGGCCTATGCCTAAAGATAAACCACCCCAAGGAGCTGATCCGGCCTTTTGGATTAGAATGCTGTTTTCTTGTCTTGTGGATGCGGACTTTTTGGATACGGAATCATTTTTTGAGCCTGATAAAACTACCTTGCGTGGCAACTATCCAACACCTGAAGATCTTCTTCAACATTTCACTGATTTCATGGAGAAAAAAACAGCAGAGGCAAAAAGCACTCATGTGAATCGTTTAAGAGCTAACATTTTAGATAGATGCATCGCAAAAGCTAAAGATAAATCCGGCATCTATACCTTGTCAGTTCCCACAGGCGGCGGTAAAACGCTTTCTTCCATGGCTTTTGCGCTGCATCA